>Ga0302247_1000798_pt1 | contig 26970 bp, 22 predicted proteins | sample AAG_UR_Ile_MG_FD_193529 | JGI IMG/M metagenome (GOLD analysis project Ga0302247, IMG submission 193529) | Enriched activated sludge microbial communities from anaerobic digester in WTTP, New Holstein, Wisconsin, United States - AAG_UR_Ile | ecosystem: Engineered > Bioreactor > Anaerobic >...
ATAAATGAGATTTCAGAAGAAGATATGGTAGCATCGGAGGATACATTTGTAACAATTACACAGTCAGGATATGTAAAAAGAGTAAACCCAGATACATACAAAGCACAGAATAGGGGAGGGAAAGGAGTTTCTGGTGGAGAAACAAAAGAAGGAGACTTTGTAGAACATGCATTCTTGTGTAATACTCATGATGAACTATTACTTTTCACAAACAAAGGTAAGGTATATACACTGCGAATATTTGAGATTCCAGATTTAGGCAGAACTGCAAAAGGATTACCTCTTGTTAATCTTGTACAACTAGACCCTGAGGAACTTGTAACTTCTGTATTAACTAGAGATCCAAAAGGAAAGATTGCTGAAGGAAAGAGTACAGAGGAAGCTAAGAAGAAGGAAACAGCAAGAGAGTACAAGTATCTTTTGATGGCAACAGAGAACGGTGTTGTAAAGAAAACGGCACTCCCTGAATTTAAGAAGATTAGAGCTAATGGGTTAACAGCAATTAAGTTAGACCAAGGAGATCAATTGATAGGAGTTAAGGCTACTACTGGTGATGACCAAGCAATTATCCTAACAAGAGAAGGTAAGTCTGTGAGATTTAAAGAAACAGATGTTAGACCAATGGGTAGAAGTACAAGAGGTGTCACAGGTATTAAGTTTAGAAGTAAAGAGGATAGGGTAGTAGGTATTGGAATTGTAGAGAGTGATAAGCAACAGCTTCTTACTCTTTCAGAGTACGGTTTTGGGAAGATGACAGCACTCAAAGAATATGCAACTCAAAAAAGAGGTGGTACAGGTATCTTTACATTTAGAGTAACACCAAAGACAGGTAATGTGGCTTGTGCAAGAATTCTAAAAGAAGAAGATGAAGAGATTGTTGTAATATCAGAGAAATCTAAGGTTATAAGGGCAGATCTTAAGGATGTACCAAAGTTAAAAAGACAGACTTCAGGTGTAAAGATGATGAATATCGCAAGTGGTGATAGGGTAGCAACTGTTGCTATACTGTAAATCTCCTATAGTAAGATTAAAAAACCTTAAAAACGATATGTTTGTTCTTTCATGACAAGGAGAAATTAACAGACCAGGTCTGCTTGACAATCTTCCACTTTTAGGACATAATATGTCCCATATCTAAAAGACACAAATATGAAAAAAAGCATCCTTAAAGACAATCTAAAAACCCTTTTCTTAACAAAAGACATGCTTCGCTTACTCTCTGATGAAAATGAAGAAGCTATTAACAAAAGTATTACCAGATGGATAAAGAGTGGGGATTTAGTCAAACTAAAAAACGGTCTTTACATTTCAAAGGCGAATGTGGATAGCTATTCTGCAACAGAAGGATTTACAGAATTAATTGCAAATAAATTAAGAACACCATCGTATGTTTCTTTAGAATATGCACTTGCAAAATATGGTATTCTAACTGAAGTAATATATGCAGTAACTTCACTAACATTAAAAACAGGTAGAAAGTATAGTAATCCAACTGGAGAATATATATACAGAAGTATTAGAAAAGAACTTTTTACTGGATATACAGCAATGAGATTTCTTAACTATACATACTACATAGCTACAAAAGAAAAAGCCCTTTTTGATTACATTTACTTCTCCTTAGATACACTTCCAGAAGATTTAGAAAATATTAACCTTGTTGAGGAATTAAGATTAAATATGAAATCTTTCAAAAAGAAAGAATTTACTGAACTTCAGAGATATGCAAAGATATCAAAAAACAAGAAAGTTATTAAAATAATTGAGAATATTGTTAAAAATGCATCCAATTAAATATCAACTACAAACAATTGTTCAAGAGGCAAAGAGTAAGAACAAAAGTAATGCTTTGATTAGAAACAAGCTTAAGGAATACTTGCAGGATATTATCTTGTATATAATATATAGCAACAAGAAATACAAAGATCTCATTTTCTACGGAGGAACACTACTAAGAAAGGTATATGGATTAAACAGGCTTTCTGAAGATTTAGATTTTGAGAGTACTACTAGGATTGATATAGATGAGGTGGCTTCTGTGATAAGGAAATATTTTAAAGAGGAGCATTTTAATGGAGTAGAGGTAACAACACAGAGAAGTGAGAATATAATGAGGTGTTTGGTTAAGTTTGAACTGTTGCATGATTTAGGATTATCAGAGAATGAAAACGAGAAATTACATGTTAAGGTAGAGATAAATGAGAGAGTAGGGAGTAAGTATTCAACAGAATATACACCATATACAAAAGATATATACAGCATGGTTATTAAACATTACTCATTACCAATTCTAATGGCTAGTAAGATGATTGCTTGTATAGAAAGGATATACAGGAAAGGAGAGAGTAATGTTAGTATTAAGGGACGAGATTTCTACGATTTAATTTGGTATATGGAGAAAGGTATAGAGCCTGATAAAACCTTTCTTAAAGATAGTAAATATACAGTAAATGAAGCATGGAAGAGTATTGATAAGGTTGTAGATAGGATTTCAAAAAAAGACCTCTTAGTTGATTTAGAACCTCTTTTTGAAAGTAGTACATATATCAATGAGTGGTGTAGTAACTTTCATTCTTTCTACAAGAGACTAAGATAGATATATCAAACACCATTTATCCTACTAATATTGAAATCTCTGTAATACTCTTCTCCTGAGAGTTCTACAATATTTTTAGAAAGTTCCTCATAACTCATCCAACTATCATCTATCTTTCTCTTCTTAGTAAGCTTTTTAATTAACTTCTCAACATTTGTAAATCTTTTGTCGTATTCGGACATATTCTTTTTAACAATGTCCGAAATAATTGTAATATCTTCATATGTTAATCTCATATTTTCCCTTACTAAATTTAATATCTAATTTTACATTGACTAAAAATATACTTCCTCACCTAGAGAATGCTAACTCTGTCTTGTATAATAGATACTATTTAGAAAGAGATATATGTTGTAAAATAGGGATATGGAAAAATTACTTACAAAAATAATTATATTTCTAATGGGTATTACTCTCTCTACAACTTCATTTAACTTTACAGATAATAATGAGGTAGAAAAGAAAAGGAGTACTCCAAATATTATAGTAGAGGAGAAAATACAGAATGACAATCATCAGATAAGGCGTAGTGGTATAGTACAAAAAGAGAGTATAACGAGTACTACTGGGTGGTGGAGCTATCCTACAGATATTAAACTAACAAAGAGAAATGGTGATGATTTACTTGTTTTAGTTAACAAGGAGTATAGGTTAAGTGAGAGTTATGTACCAAGTGGTTTGGTATCTGCCAGCTTATCAGGTATTAGAAGAGGAGGTAGTTATCTACTAAGAAATATCGTTATAGATGACCTAAGAAATTTAGTTAATCAAGCAACAAGTGATGGAGTGGACCTTAGTATTAGATCAGGATACAGATCGTATCAAGATCAATTAAGTACATATAACTATTGGTTGAGGTATAACGGAAATAATGCTGATTATGCTGATAGGGTGTCGGCTAGGGCAGGACATAGTCAACATCAACTTGGTACAGCTATAGACTTTAGTACTTCAGAAATTCAAGATGGTATAGGAGGACAGTTTGCACCAACAAAAGCAGCTAAGTGGTTAGAGGAGAATGCACACAAATATGGTTTTGTAATATCTTTTCCAAGAGGTTATGAAAGTGTAACAGGATATAACTATGAGAGTTGGCATTATAGATATATAGGTAAAGCTAATGCACAGGAGATGGTAAATAGTGGTAAGATTCTTGAGATATATCTGAGAGAGAAGAATTAAAAAGTCATTAACTATACAAATATGTCCCTCCCGTTTTTTATTTTTCACATACATACTTTTTTAATCTTAAGAAGTCTATATATTCTTCTAATTAATAAGTATTGCAATTTTATATAACCTATAGTATAATATAGTAGTATCTTTAAATAAGATACTAACTGCTCATTAAAAATTTTCCATTAATACATATATAGACTTATGTCTTGTATTAAGTTGGAATAAATAGCGTGTGGCAAAATTTTCTCCTTACCTTTGTGAGATGCATATTTTATCTAAACTTGTTTGGATATTGTATGCATCTTACAAGGTGTAATATTTTAAAAAATTATTTAAGGAGAAAAAATGAAAAAGTTTGTATATTTGTTTTCTTGTGTTGTTATATTGTTAACGGTTGGTGCATGCCAACCAAAAAAGGCTGAGGCCAGACTCCCTGAGTGTATCGGGAAAACTCCTCAAGAGTCACCGATTATAATTGAAACTGCTGTCTGCAAGGGAGATGTATGCAGAACAGCAACTATGACCAACCCTGTAGTATGCACTACCAAGGGATGGGGGTATAAACCTGGGGTATCCATTCCCAGTACAGACCTTAAAATCGGGGGCAAAGCTTCGTTCACTGTCCCAGTGGACTGTGAAATTTACTTTAACAGAACATTCCTCTACGGAGTACCAAAAGAGGGGGAGAATCAAGGGGAATTTTACCCCGATTTCATAAGCGTGGAAGTAAACGACGAGAAATGGTCAATTACAAAAACTGGATTATTAGCCTCACCAAATGGTGAGAATCTGATCCCTAATGGATCAGAAATAACAATAACAAATGTGGAAGGTGTAGACCATATTGTAGATCTGGCACAGCCATGGATCTACAGTTTACTGACTTTGATTGAAGCTGTGGCAATAGTGCCATAGTTTCTTCAAAACAACCAAAACGGACTTCTAGTGTAGATAGTATAAACTATCTAATGAAAATCATTTTCTTGCCACACGCTAGAGTCCTTGTAATATAAATATAAAGAAGAATTTGTAGTAAAGAGATATATCTTGTACAAGTTCTTCTTTTTTTTATCCAAAGTATGATAAACTTAACCTAATAATGAAAAAGAAAACTTTCTTTCAAAAAATAAACAGTATATATGTAGGAATAGGATTCTTCTTCTTGACAATTGCATTAATAGTACTCTTCATACCCATATGGCCATACATATGGTATAGAATAAATCCTCAAGAAACAGGTAAAGAGGTAGAGAAGATTGTAAAAGAGATAATACCTCAGGAAACAGAAATGGAGGAAAAAGAAGATGAAGAAGTGATATCCAATATCCCACCATTTAATCCTTCATTACCAGAGGGATTGTTTGTGATAATTCCAAAGATAGGGGTAGAATCTCCAATATCAACAAGTAAGGATTACAATGATGGGTTGGAAAAAGGTTCATGGATTGTTTCTAATTACGGAACACCAGAAAAAACAGAATTACCAATAATATTAGCTGCACATAGATTTGGATATTCATATTGGGGAGTAGAGAAGAGAAACAAGATATCTTTCTACAATCTTCCTAAAACAACAGAAGGAGATGAAATAATTATATATTGGAATCAGAGAGCATATAAGTATAGGATATATAAGTCAGAAGAGTCCACCTACATTAGCGATTATAGCGCTGACCTCATACTATATACATGTAAATTCTTTAATTCCCCAATACGTATATTTAGATACGCGGAGCGTATCTAATAAGTTTCTTACTGAACGGACCTCGCCCTATAGTATTGTATATTCGGATATTTTATGATATAATTTCCTTGCATTTAAATTAACTAGCCCTTTAAATATGAGGAAGTTATTTTCAGCAATTTTAACTATTGCAATGATTTCCTTCTTTAGTGTTGCTCCTGTACTAGCTAGTGGTAATCCATACGGTCCATATAATCCATATGAACCACATAAGCCATTACCAACTGGTTTTGGTGATACAGATACCTTCTATCTAGTTGCATTAGTAGCATTTACAGTAGGTATGGTCATTTTAGCAATAGCTAAAAACCTTAAGGGCAAGCAGTCTGCTGCTTAATTGGTGGACTGCTCCCTTGGGGAGCTAAATGCAATTTTATTTCAATATTTTAATAACTATTTATAAAAATGAAACTATCTTTGGTAATACCAACATACAAAAAACAAAGAGAAGTATTGGATCAGTTAGAAAGACTCTATGGTTTTCTTTCTAGAAAAAATCCAAATTTTGAACTCATCTTCGTAATTGATGGGTATGTTGATAATACTAAGGATATTTTAGAGAAGTATGTTAAAGAGAATAGATTAAAAAAGATCTCTATCATTGGTTACAAAGAAAATAGAGGAAAAGGATATGCTGTTAGATATGGTATGAAAAGAGCAAAAGGAGATATTATTGGTTTTGTTGATGCAGATACAGATATTCAGATTAGAACATTAGGATATGCTCTTAAAGCAATTAAGAGAGATTCTGTAATGGCTGTAATACCTTCTAAACTTCATAAAGATTCTAATGTTGAGATGAAATTAGGAAGAAAGATTCTCTCCTATGGTTTGATACTTGCAAACAGGATATTTTTAAATCTTCCAAAGAATGTTAATGATGTAGGATGTGGATTAAAACTCTTTAGAAAAGAATTAGTAGAAAGGATTCTTCCAAGATTAAAAGTTAATGGATTTGCTATTGACTCTGATATATTAAATGAGATTGGTAGAGTAGGTTACAATATTGCTATTACACCTTTCTTCTTAAACAAGAATAGAAGTGAGAGTACATCTGCAAATATTAAAGAAACTTCAAAAATGTTAAAGGATATATTTAGTATTGCTGTAAGTAATAGGGTGTTGGTTAATAGGAATAAGGAATTGTTAGGATTAGAGAAGTAGCTTCAAGTTAATGATTCTACAAAATTTTCTCTTGCTATTAATGTGATAACAAAGTATACTTGTATCAATAGGATTCGGGAGGGCCCTTACGAAAGTTTTGACCCTCCCATTTTATTTCTCAATAAAACTCTTTATTCTTGAAAACTCTTTGTATTCTCTAGAATATTTTTCTTTAATAATTCTAGCAGTCTTTTCTTTATGTGAAAGAACTGCAAACCTTGTTCCCTTCTCTCTTGCATATCGAAGTAGTATCTCGAAATCTCCATCTCCAGAAAGGAGAATAAATGAATCGTACTCTGGTTCTAATCGAAGCATATCATAGGTTAAGTCAACATCACAGTTAGCTTTTAACTTTAATCCACTTTCTGTTCTAATATGTTTAATTGGTTTTAGTCTTAAAACATAACCAAACTCTTCTAACTTCTTGAAGAACTGTACCTTCTTAATACTTTTGTGAATCTTCTGACTGTTCTTTCCAGTCCTCTGTTTAGGTAATTTGGTCAAATACTCAAGGAGGTTCTTAATGGGATATGAGGCAGTTGATTTGATATTTGCTTCATATCCACAAGTGTCAACTCCTGAGTAATAGAAAAACTTTTTAACTTTGTATTTACTTTTGAGGTATTCCATCAGCTTCTTAAAATCGACCCTCCAATCTTGGTCATTTGGTGTTCCATAAAACATATTTGAAGCATCGATAAAGACATAACAGTTTTTAGTCATATATAGATATTACAAAACAATTATGAAATCTAGATTAACTTCATATATAAGCAATTAAGATTTCCTTGTTATCAACTCAACAAACAAGTATACTTACAACAATAGGATTCGGGATGGCCACTCATTTTGACTGACCATCCCTTTTTTCTTAATTGTACTTCTCAATAAAATATTGCAATATATTTCCATAACATACGGAAAAGCGTATGTTACAGAAATGAAATAAATAGAAAATGGAATTAGTTAAATCCTTGTTTTAACCCTTTTAAAAACTTCTCATAATCTCTTAAAACATTACCTGTAGGATTAGTTTCAACTATTAAACCTGGAATCTTTTGTCCTCTAATCCCTCGGAATACCAAGTATTCACCTAGTTTTCTGTTAAACTCTACATCATCACCCAATGGTAGATGTGTTCTTACTGTACCTTCTGTGTAGTCTTTACCACTCAATGAAAGATATATTGGAAAGTAATCACCATGCATACTATCCATAATATTCAAAACATTACCATACTCCTCCTTAGGTAAACCACCCATATCTAAATCAATACCAAACTTCAAATTACTATTTTTAGGATCATTCTTAATATTTTCATAGATATTCATAAAATCAGTAAATGTACCATCTCCAATCTTTTTGTTTGGTTCAATAACCCAAGTAATACTCTTACCACCATCTTTTAATATTCTGTTAATCTCCCTTATCTTTCTAATTTCATCTTCAATACTTACAGTCTCAATACATGTTCTAATCTTTACCATATCTTCCATTACATTTGCTACTCTAAGAGTACTATCTATCTGTTCCTCATCTGAATGAGATTGTAGAAGACCATATGCATACTCTTGAGCTACAGCTATACCTAATCCTAAACCAGTATATCCTTCTTCTTTACCTTTCTTTACTTTTTCTTTAAGAAAATCTGTATTTAATTTTACTAAGTAAGGATAATCAATAGAGGATATATATCCTTTCATCTTTTCAGGATTAACTACAGATGCTAATACAGAAATACCAAAGTTAGCATTTGGAAATATTTCCTTTGTTATATCCTGAGCTTCTGTAGCCCTCTCAGCTATTGTCTTTGTATACAAATCTTCAGAACAAATAGCCTGTACAAAACCCTCTACAGCTCCAAATTTACCACCTTCTTGGCTTGTATTACCAAGTGTAGTTGAACTTATTTCAACATTTAATTCTTTACCTTCCATATTGATATTATATCAGACTTATAGTATAATATAAATGGTTAAGGAATCTGCTCTTTATAACATTGTAAATATCAATCAAAGGAGAGTATCTATTGATATTTTCTAATACCTATAGTATAATACACATATCTAAAATAACCTGCTCATTAAATATATAGTTTTCAAATAAAAATTCATAGAAAAGGTATTTACCTTGTATGAGTTTTTATTTATCTAAAAACTCGAAGATCTTTAAAAATTTCTAAGTATATACATTGATTTCTATCAGTATATGTTTAGATAAAATAGTGTGTGATGAAATAGAGTAGATATAGGGTTATACCTCCTTATAATATATTTTGTTTTTGCATATTCAATTGGGATGCATAGTGTATCTAATATTAATTTATATTTTATTTATATATTAATTATATTGGGTATGGTATGCATTCCATTTGGAATAGCAATAAATATAAAAATTTACTAAAAAGGAGTATAATTAAAATGAAGAAGTTTTGGAAAATCGTATTATGTATTATTGGGGGGATTGTAATTGTTACCCTGGTAGCACCAGGGGTAATTAAGTTGGCCAAGCTGTCCTGGGGATGGGCTTTGGGACCAGCACAACAGGAACAGGTTGTTCAACAACCTGAACAACAGCAACAACAACCTGTCTACCAACCGTATTTGGGTATCAACCCTTCGGATACAAATACCGACACGAGTTTTCTTGGAGCAAATGTCAAACCGGGGCCGGTAACCATCACGGTGACCAGTCCTGATGGGAAGGTCAATTTTGGCTCGTACATGGCCAAATACAACCGTAACACCCAAATGTGGGACATTGCTTTGGACTCAGACTACCTCATAGGAGGAGAGCCAGACAAAAATTTGGCAGACCTCAAACGTGAAGGAGGAATTGTCCAATTCATAATGCCCTATGACGGATGGATAAACAACTCGGCAGGCAACTATCTGCTAGTCAATGGTGCCAATTGGCACTTAGGAAACTACGCAGAAGCTGACGGCATGAAGTCTGAAGACATCATCCCAAAGGGTGCTTTGGTGGAAATTAGTTATCAGTTTAACAATCCATCCGCGGGCTTTTTTTTACGATTTCTCAATCACTAACCTCTCTGCTCCTCCCCGAAAGGGTGGGTGTTTAGTGCTTATGCACACCCCACCCTCAATGGGAGAACCATCACACACTAGAGTCTTCTAAGACTAATAGTCTTACTGATGAGTCCATATATATAAATAATATATTGAGGACGAAAAGATAATATAAAGAAAATATTGTTAAAAGAGAGGATATACATCCTCTCTTTTTTGTTTTAATACCTTTCTAGATATCACAAACCATTCAATACTTCTGTAAAAACTATAACACTATATTGGTAAACTCAGATATATTACAAATATATTTAGGATACAAGAGCTTCTAAACGATAAGAGCATTGTAATTCCTCTTGTTATAGGGTATAATCAAACATATTAATTAAATTAATATACATATAAATATGTCAGAAATATCCAATAGTGAAAAAGCAGGAAGAGTAGGGACAGCAGTAGTAGCAGGCGTAGGCACATTACTAGGTGCTAATGCTTGTGTCTACGAACCGGAAACAACCCCAACACCAATAGTTCAACAAGTAAATGAGGATGATGACCTATTCAAAAAAGAAGCAGATCCATCATACAAACTACTAGAAGAAGAACAAACACCTGAAAACTTTACAATCGATTTAGGAAAATACGGTACACTCAAATCAGAATATAATCCAAGCACAGGAATGTACCATATGGCATTTAGTACTGAAGCTATGGAAAAGCTAAAAGCAGAAGGAGGAGAAATAGATTTCACATTACCATTCCAGACAATAGTAAATATGAGTGGTGGAAACCTCTTTGTACAAAATGAGAATGGTGAATACGAAGAGTGGAACTTAGGAAATCCAGCAGAGAAAAAAGATGGAGAGTTTGTAATAGAAGAAGGAAGATCATTCAAAGGAACATGGGAAGCAGGAAATGATAGTGCAGCATTAGAAATTATACTCTCGCCAACTGGAAGCTTCGATGATTTTGAATATTCTCCAATAGTAGAACATGACAATCAAACAGAAGCAGAAAAAGCAGGACTAGCACCTCTAGACCTACAAGAGCTAGGAACATACCTTTGGAGAGAAGTATATGATGAAGATGGAGAATTAGTAGAATATATATTAGAAATTGCAGAAAAGAATCAAATAGAGGAAGGAACTAAGAATTTAGCAGATCTTAAGAGAGATGGTGGTTTAGCAAAGTTCTCTATACCATTTGAGATAAAAGCACTTAATAGTATTACTGGTACAATCTTTTACATTAATCCGGAAACAGGAGATGTAACATTCTTAAATACAGGAAATCCTGTAACTGACCACAATGGTAAAAGTGAGATTGAAGCAGATTCTATGGTATTTATTTACTATCTACCAGGGAATAATAACGGATTCTCATTACATGTCTCAGCTGATGAAGTAAATGTAGAATAAAGATATTACTTTAATATCTTTCTAGAAAGCTCAAATGCTTTCATAAAGAGAGTAGGGGGAAGAATACCAAGTATTCGAACTCCTACTTTTTGTATATTCCATATTACATATTCCCTAACAGTAGGCTTAATATCTAAATTCTGTATAGCCCACTTCCTCATATCATCTGTCAATTTAAAATGTTCAACCATCTTAGACTGACTCTCTGTTTGAAAAGTCATTCTGTATTTAAGTACAGTATCAGGTAGGTTAGCAAACTCTCCCTTTGTACTTAGTATTAGGAACAGTTTAACATCTTCTACTTTCCACATATCTTCAGGATAAAGACCTATCTCTTCTAATGTAGATCTTCTTAACGTAACAGCTGGATGTGCAAAAGGTTGGAAAAGGAATCTATTCTTCTTTAAATCTTTATCTTTTTGTGCATACTCCCTATGCCCAGTAACCTCTGATTCTTCATTAATGATATCTATCTGACCACCTACAGCAACACAATTAGGATTATTTTCTAGATACTCAATCTGTTTTAATATTCTATCTGGGTACATAATATCATCTGCATCCATCCTAGCAATATATTTACCCTTAGATGCTCTAATACCAATGTTAATGACATTACCTAAACCATTCTGTTTCTCTACTGGAATAACTATTATCTTCTCTCCATATCCTTTAAGAATTTCTAATGTATTATCCGTACTCTTATCATCTACAACTATTATCTCAATATTCCCATATGTTTGGATAAAGCAACTATCTATTGATTCTTTAATATATCTCTCTCCATTATGTACTGGTATTACAATGGAAACTAGTGGACTATCTTGCATATTTATTTCCTCTAAAAAGATTAATTAAGAAATACATGAATAAAAAGGTAATTAAAATGTAACCTAGATATGATAGTATATTTGGCCAGTAAAAAACAAATATGGAAGAGTAGGGTACATTCTCAGTATCCCAACCTTGTTTCCAACCATCTAAATGAACAGATTGTTCTCTGTTAAATATCTTCATCCCCTCATCCCCAAAACCAATAGCTAACCAATATTTTGATTTTGCTTGAGGAATACTTACTATAGTATTCCTTTCCAACTTCTCATCCACCTCTAATTTATACCCCTTCATATGTTTCCCAACAGGTGTTAACTCTACCTCTTTATATTTATTAACAATAGAAGGAGAATACGAAAGCTTCTCCCATACCTCTGGTATCTTCATTAAGATTAAATTATTCAATCTATTCTCACTCTCATTTGAGAAACTAATACTACTAAAAGAGATATCTAACTTTTTTGGATTCTTCTGACTTGGTAAAAACACTCTACTAGCAGACCTTAATTCATTAGAATAGAAAGAATCATCTATCCAACACCTATCACTACCCTGATATGTTAGACATAGACTGGCAGGAATATTTTTAATATTCTCTCCTTGCCAATACAGTAAATATTTATTATTTGGCTTTGTAGTTAAAGCTGTATCGTATTGATTAATTGATTGTCTTTGAACTCGTTGTTTCATTCCATTCTCATATGACGCTTGGAAAGGCAAAGAACCATCCTCTGCTTTGTTGATTTTCCATATAGATTCACTACCTGTTTTATTTGAATATATATAACTATCATCCCCATCAACTATTGGAATTTGAAGTAGAAGTTCTTTACTGCTCTGATCCAAGTTAAGTATCTTATCACTACTATCTATATATTCTTTTGACAAAGAGGTTTCTTTTATCACAGACGAGATATTAATCTCAACATCTTTTACTACCACATTAACTTTCTTACCAAGAGGATTTTGAATATAGAGAGTTAAGGATAGATTATCTCCTACTTCTATAACTTTAGGAATTGTAATATTTTTCTGTCCGAATCCACTACTTGTGTAAAAATATTTCTCCCTGTTTATACAACCACCATATTTCTCAGAATTAAGACAATAACCGAAAATTAACTCTTCATCACTCTCCCAATTAAGAGAGAGTGTAGCAACATATGAGAATCTTCTATCCACCATTATATTTGTATAAGCACATGGTAATTCTGTAAAACCTTGAATTTTAAAACCAGAAGAGAGAGTCTCTTTCTCTGTCTTTGGCAAAACAGTATACATTCCTCCTGAACAATCACCAGATTTATTTTCAGCAAGAATATTAGTAAAGTTCATTTTTACAAAATTCTTTTCCATTACATAACCCAGATATTCAATATCGCCATATGGTACATCTAAGAATATTCCTTCATTTAAAGTTTTCTTATCAATAACATAGGAGTCTAAAATATAGACAGAAGCATCTTCTACAAACTCAAACTCTTTAAAAGAGGTATTCCTCTGATTGTTCAGCGAGGGAAGAGCTGGAGTAACTTTTATCCTATCCCCATATTTACGAATATATACTGGAGCTTTTTCTAAATCCTGAAGTGAAATATTAAGATAAAGAGCTGATGGGTTTCCAGAATATTCTACTTTTTTAATCAAAGAACCATTTACTATCTCAAGACCTGAAAGATTTAAATCTGTAAGAGAAATTATCGGATCCTTCTTTACTTCTCTTGTAAATGTTCCATAGTCATATGAATTCCCACTTTCTATAGATTCTACATATTTAGTATCAACCTTTGGTGTTTTATACAATTCAAGGAAATTCTTCTGCCATACCAATTCTAATTTAGGTAAATAATTATCAAGAATTGTCCAATCAAGTTCATGACCATAACGACCCTTTACAAGACTCCTATCTACCAGTAGATAAGTAACATCATATTTCTCTAATACACTATTAAACTTCTCTACATCATTTGAATCATAAATATTTCTAATCTCATTCATTGCCTTTTCCCCAACATCTGAACCTATCGCTAAAGACATATCCATAACAGGGTTGGGGACAAGGTAAGAAATGAACTGCGACCCAACAAAACCCCATTCATATTCTCTAAAATAACCGTTATTTGATGGTGGTGCGTAATATATTCGCGAAGTAGGATCCTTCCTAATTTTACCTGCAAATTCATAATACTCTTCTGGTAGTACAACAGTTGCTCTCTCTGTAAATAGATCTCCTTGGAATATATATTCCATATAAAATAGCAATGGCACGGTTACTAAAGCTAAACTAAAAAGAATAAAGATATATCTAGGTATTTTCTTAAGGAATGAGGAGAGGAAATTAAGGAGAAGAAGGAAACCTATTGTAGCAGTCATAGTTAAAAGTACAAGATACTGTTGCCCAACCTTAGAAGAAACCCATCTGAAAACTTGTTTGAAAATATTAAAATTCTCCTGTAACCATATGTAAATTTCTCCAAACGGAGGATTTTGATTTTTAAGTAAAAATAGAAATCCAAATAAAACAATCCATAAGGGAATAAGTTTAAATTCTTTCTTAAGAAGAGTAAAAACTAAGCCTAAAAGAGCAAAGAATATAGGAAGAAGACCAAAAACTCTGTAAAAATCATAATTCATATATTCCTCTGACATAGGAAATATAAATGTTTTCTGTTCCGAATCATCTACCGTACCAAGTAATCTTGTGTATAACCTTGCAGCATTAGGTAAATCTAACATCTGTTTTTCTAAATCAATAGTATTTGCCGTTATTGCTCTATTAGTAGGAGAGTCTATGATATCTTGACTTACAGACTTAGTGTAAATAACAAAGGGTAATATCCAAAATAGTTGTACTACTAAAAACAAGGAAAAATATTTAAGTATTCCTTTGATTTTAACTCTATGTAAATAACCGAAATATATAAAAACAAAAAGAATTAATACTATGTTAACAAAAAACAAAGTACCAATAACTGATGTTGATACAAAGAGAATGGAAGAGATAAAAAGGAAGAAGAACCTAGGATAAGTAAAATCTTTCATCAGTAAATATATAGATAGAAGTAACAGTGGTAGAAATCCATACTGAGCTATATACGGCATCATATTAAAATTAAAGACCCATGCAGTCCAAAGAGATGAAAGATATATTAGTCCTGAGATAAAGAAGACATAACCTGAGCTTTTTGTATTAACAAAATCTCTGATAAAACGAGTTGTGAGAGTTGCCATAGATAGTGTCCCTACAACAATACACATCAAAGAGAATATCTGTGCTAAAGAAGATTTAGGAAAGAAACCATTGACTACTAGAAAAAATATTGATCTAAAAATATCTGCCTGTTCACTATCCGAAGGTATACCTAATACCCTGTATCCTCTCCATGCAGGAGATTCAATATATCTAGATATTGATAATATTGGATTTAACTCTGGTGAGTAATTGTCATTAGAGAGTAGAAATTTTCCATTTCTAAAAGATACAAAACATACTAGTAAGAGTAAAAGAATTAGTAAAATCTGCCCATATCTTTGTCGAAATATATACCAAAGCTTCTTAAGAAAATCTCTCATATTTAAATATACCAAATTTATTTGACATAATCATTAAGACATAGTAATTTATATGTAGGAAACTGTCTGCATTTAATAAAAGACATCCGTATATATAAAATGTTAGTATATATTTATTATGAATCCAGAATCAGGACGATCATCTTCGGATGCCGAAAATTTCGGAGGATACTCTTTTGAACCAAACAAAGCTGGTATCTATGTTCCAAAGGAAAAACAATCTTCCAAACAAAACCCAGATGCAGAGGAGCCACAAGTCCCTAGTCAAAATGAAGTAGATCTTAGTCAATATGAAGAGGTATTTGTCGTAGACCCTGAAGAGGCCGCAAAAAGATATATGGAAACAGGACAGACATCTCCATTGGTCACAGTTCGTAAAAAGCAAGAGACAGCCACCGGAACTCCTCAACAAGGAGCTGATGCAATACCACAACAAGAGACAGCTACAGAAACATCTCAACAGGTAGCTGATGCAATACCACAACCACAGACAACGCAAGAAACACCTACATCACAAGAAAACGAAGATGACATTAGATATAGAAAGGCTCTAAATAGTGTACAAAACGGAGATAGAACTCGAATAGCAGAAGATAAAAAACGAACTGAAAAAGGAGACAGCGTAACTACAATCATGGAAGATGATGAGGCAAAAAGGTTAGAAGCTACTCTGCAGGACATTGAGCCAAGAAACCAACAACCTCGTTTAACCAAATTAGAGCAATCATTACAGAGAGACAAAGCAGAGAGGCAACAGAGAGAAGCAGAAAGGCAGCAGAAAGAAGCTGAAGAGACGGCAGAAAAGGAAAGAAAACATCAAGAAGCTTTAGACCAAAATACACAACGAAATGAAGGGTTTAAACCTGGTCCAGCATCTGATGGGTTGCGCGATGGGTTACGAAGAATGGAAGAAGGTGCTGCCAGAGCCATTGAAGAGAGACAACAATTAGAGAAACAGATTGCAGGCATATCTAATAGACTCAGGCAGACAGACCCAGGACTTTCACACGATATTACCTATGCATTAGAAGACAAAGATGTACAGGCTGCTATGGCAAAAGTAATAGAAGACAGGAACAGAAGACATCAGGCAGAACTGAGACGACATGACAAATTAAATGAAGGATTTAAGCCTGGTCCAGCATCTGATGGATTGCGCGATGGATTACGAAGAATGGAAGAAGATGCTGCTAAGGCCATTAGAGAGAATGAAGAATTTGAAAAGAATTTCACATATATAAATGAGGCAAATAAACGAGTAGAAATCCCTCTACCTATAAGAGAAGAAATGACATTAATGTTTGGTGATGGAACTCAAGTTCTCGATCCAAAAACTGCAGAGAGATTTGGAGTTATGGAGAATGATTTATACAATCAAAGATATAATGAAAAGGTAGAAGAATTAAGAAATCGAGGCTTTGATGATGCAACTATAGATGCCTATATGAAAATCGCTCAGTACGAGATTAAGACCGACATACAAGAAGATGTAAGAACTATGGTTACAAATGAATTGCATCAAAAAGTCATTGATAGAATAGAACAAGATCCAGAAAAATACAAAGACTTTATAGATCCAACAACAGGGCAAGTAAAAGAGTCTTTAAGAGGTGACATTAGTCTCATACTAGAGCAGAAGATATTCTCCCAGTGGATGCAGGGAGAACAACAAAATAGAGGAGAAGAAACACCTACACCCGAAGTCATTGATGATACAACACCTGAAGTCATTGATGATACAACACCAGAAGCTGTTGATGATACAACACCAGAAGCTGTTGATACACCTCCAGAAGAAGTAACTGAAGAGACCACAACAACTCATGAAGATTCTACATCTGAAGATACACCTTCAGAAGAAGAACCTACACGACCAGATACTCCAGAAGAAAGACTTACTAGATTAAATAACAGAATAGATGAGTTAACAAATAAAACAAGGGATAATACATTAACACCAGAAGAAGCAATGGAGCTTGCACAGTTAATAGCCGAAAGAGATGATCTTCAAAAGACTTTAGCTGAGAAAGAAGATGCAGAAGCAGAAAAGAGAAAAAAGAAAAATAGATGGATTAAGATTATTGCAGGAGTTGCTGGAGCAGGAATTGCTTTAGCTACACAACCAGTAGGTATTGCTGCATTTGTGGCTATTACTTTAGGAGGAAAATACATAGGAAAGGGATTGAATAAGTGGGGAGAACACCTAAGAAGCAAAGCAAGAGATATACAATATCAGATTAAAGATGGAATGACACCAGAACAGATAGAAGAACTAGAGAAGAAACAAAGAAGAAACAAGTGGTGGGGTGAAAGACTATCAGAGATATCTTCAGTTCTAATTGGAGGAACAACAGGATACGGTATTGGTAAAGCTTTACAAAATGTTATAGAAATGGCAAAAGCATTTCAAAGCCGAACCCCCACAACACCAGAACAACCTCCAGTAGATAATGTTGGAGAGCAACCTGCATTTGAAGGAGGAGAACCAGGTGCTGGCACTCCAGAGGATCTTTTCGGAGATATGCCTAAAGTCCCAGAAACAGAGACAAGTTGGTTAGGTGATGCTAAATTCTGGGATACATCTAAATTCGGATGGGATCCAAACAAATATGGTTGGAATAGTTCAAATATCGCTTTAGAAGGAAGTACATATGGAGACTTACAGGGTTCTCTGCTAAGATCAATTAGTCAAAAAGTCCCAGAATCAGCATTTTACAAAAAAGGAGCACAAGACCTTCTACAGAGAGCTTTTGCAATAATTTATCAGAATGGAGCAGGAAGTGTTGAAGCAGCGTCAAACACTTTTGTAGAAGGAATACAAGCTCTACCATAAAATTAAATAAACTATTAAATAAAAAAAATGAACCAAGATATTTTACAAAAGATAAAAGATTTAGGTGTTCCTGAAGAACAGACTGAAGAGTTCTATGAATTACTCTCTGGACAAGTATTAGAACAAGTCTTTACAGATTATGCTGATAAAGCTACAGATGAAGAGTTAAAAGTTATGGAAACACGCTTACAAGAAAGTAAGTCAACAGAACATCTACAAACAATATTAAACGAAGTTGCTCTAACAGTATATGGAGATGAGAATCAAGCTGCAGCAGCAATTACCAAAACATACAATGACAAACTAGAAGAAGCAAGAATACAAATAGAAGAGACAAGAAACCTCCTACAAAGAGCACAAGCGGGAGATCCAGAAGCAACAAGAGCAATAGAAGAAGCTCAGAAAACAGAAGAATACCAAAGTCTAATGAATGATAATTAACATGTAGTTAGAAGTTTATGGACTATACCACAGCCTTAGAAGAGACAAGAAAGAAGTTATTAGATTTGGGCTTTACAGAAAAACAATACGAGGAATTGCTTGAGGAGGCTGCTGAGGAAATGATTAATCTTGCTCTTCTAAAACTAGAAGAAAAGGATTTAAATATCTTACAAAGTTTAGAGAATCAACTTATACCAGAAGTATCAACATTAGAAGAAGCTGAGAAGAATATTGATTTAATATTCTCAACTGCATATGGAGAAGAGTCTGAAGAGATGAAAAAGAAAATGTTGTACGAGTATTTACAGAAAACATTAGAGCAAACAGCCTCAAAACAAATCTAGATAAAGTTAAAGACTGTTTGTGTTGATATATCGGCATATAATATGGTATAATACGGTAGATAAAGGATATTAAATTTTAAGATATTTATAAATTATAAAGAACTGCCATGAATACACTTTCCAATATAAATATTTTTGAAGTAATAGGAGTTGAGGAAGCTCCAGAAGAGGAGAAAAACCAACACCTAGCAAGATTATCGAAAATCTCTATTGCTAGGGCCACAGAGAGAGCAATGGAAGATGGAACTTTAAGTATAGACAGTGCAGAAAGAATCTATCAGGAAGTAACAGATCCAATAGAAATACAGAATAAATTGGTCGAATTATGTCCATCTTTACCACAATATGTAGAATATGAGATGAACAAGATAAAGATAGAAATACTACAAAAACAGGTAGAAGATATAATGAATAGGTATTATGATAGAGAATCTTTACAAGAGGCCACAGACTTAGGAAGCTACCTTAATCTCCCACTAGAAGAAATGGATGCAAACATATTATTAGATAAAGTCCGAGCTTTCAGAGAGCTCCAAAATAAATTATTAAGGCAAACAAACATAAATGGCTAATCACGAAATTCCAAATAGAGGAGTCGAAGGTCTTGCTAGAACCTCTGATTTAACGAGTTTAGGAGATGACAGATCACAAACTCTTGCAGAAGTTGCTACAACAGAAAGACTAAGTTCTCTTTACCACATGAATACCCGAATACTTTACAATTATCTAGATGAAATAGAGAACCGTCAACAGGTCTGGTCAAGAGAAGAAGTAGAAGGAAAAGGTAATGAAGGGAGCAGAGCAAGAAGAATTGGAATGGCCTTGGCGGAAGCAGCAATACCAACACTAGCAGGTGTAGCTGTAGATACTACACTAGAAGCCGTTGGAGCTGCAGGAGGACCTCTTGTTTCAGCCGCTGTTGGTGCAGCATCTGGTGCAGCTAGAGCAGCGCTAGAATATCGACACATTGGAGAAGATGGTAGACATGCTGCAGAACTCTGGCAAAGAAATGTAGGTGAAAGAGATAGAAGAACAAGAGAAGGAAATATTTTCCAAAGAGGATGGGGACACATTGCAAGATTCTTAAAGGGTGGAAGCTATTTAGGTTTAGAGCATGGATTTAAAGTCAAGAGAAGAGATCAAGAGATAAGAACTTTCATGGATGCCCTAGATATCCGAACAAACGCCAACCAAGAAACACTCACAGATCCAACTACAGTATTTGATAAATTAGAGCAATCATTTCTACGAAACCCTCAAGAATATCAAGCATTTGTAAAGAAATTAATGACTCAATCTATTCTCTCTAACTTCTCTGAGCAGAAAACTCTAATAGAACAAAAACAGATGTCTGATTTATTTGCCATAGCAAATGCTGTTTTATACAAAAACGATTATTTACATGGCCATTCTTATGGATACTCAGCAGAATATAATACGTATGGCGGATATGGCTATCCTGGTGGAGCAGACAACCCAGCAAATGCTACTATCAACAGACTTTGGTCAGAAACAGTATCTGATGTAAGAGAAATCGTAAAGAAATCACGAACAAGTTTCATCGTAGGAGCAGCGGCAGAGAGGGCTATTAAATCAGTTGTAGGGTTCTACGCATTAAAATGGATAACAAACGGTATTAATAAAGTCAAAGATCTTAAACAGGTAAAAGTAGAAAATACTAATGAAATAGAAGACACAAAAAATCTTCTACACTCTAAAAACTCTGAGATTGAAGCTGTAAACAAAGATATCGACTCACTAAAAACACAGATAAACGATTTAAATATACCACCAGGAGAACAAAGAGTTGAAATTGATTATGAAAAAATATTAGAACCAGCAGCAAGAGCTTCTGGACAAGATATCTCTAGATATCTAAGTATTACAGAAAGAGCAAATGTCATACGTGACCTACCAGAAGTATCTCAAGCTTTACAAGACAAAGAAACAGTTGATGCAATTATGTCTTTAAGTAAAAGCTTAGGGAAAACACCTGCAGAGATTTTGCATAGTGGAATGCTAAGATGGGTATACGACAAGAACAGATATAGTAGTATTGGAGAATTCTTCAAACAAGCAGTTAATGGTGATACACCTGCTATCTGGAGTATGAATCAGGCATTAGGAGCATCTAGTGGAACTCATCCAGCGTGGAGAGATTTAACCGAAGCCATTTGGAATAATACTCCATCTGGTGGTAGTAAGTTGGAAATACTACAAAAACTACAAGACCAATTACTGGACAAAGAAGTCCTGTTAACAAACTTAAAGACTCAAAAAGGAAATATTCAAAGTAGTCTTGATTTACTAGATTTACAGGGTCAACAACTCTCAAATCTTATAACAAAAAACATATGGAACGCTGGGAAAAGAGGTGTTATTGGAGCAGCAGGTGCAATTGCTGATGTTGTATCAAGTGCACAGCCAACGGATTTCATGTATGGCAAAAAGGACAAACCTGGTGGACAAGGACCAGAATATACAATGCACTCTTCAATAGAAGACAGTGCGAGTTCCGAACCAGAACAGATTAACAACTCCACTATATCCAAAGTAACAATGTCTAGAGAAACATCATCTGCTTTCAACCGTCTACCTAAGACAGGATACAACAGAGGTGGTTGGAGAGACTCAGATAAAATTAAGAGCGATGCATCACCCACATACCTAAATAATGATAATGGTAAAACAACTGAAATCATCAAAGAGTATTTCGATAAACAAGAAACTCTTCACCCAAGCTCATATAGAGATATGATCAAAGCAACAGCTAATAACTTAGGACCAATTAAAGATGATTGTAAAGTAAGTATTGCAATTCCAGCACTAGGAGAAGAAAAAAGCATAAAACATACCTTAGAACAATTCCTAACATTAAAACCAGAAGATAGGAAACTCTTTGAGGTTTGTATATTGGACACCCACCCAATCAATTCAAAAGATAAAACAGAAGAGATTGTAAGAGACTTTATGACTAAGAACCCAGATATGAATATTGTGTACATAAAGAGAGATGTAGAGATAAATACAAATGTTGGAGAAAGTAGAAAGTTCTTAAATGATGTCATATTAGAAAGAGTCCAGAAGATGTCTGATGAAAACAAGAAGGAGAACCATATCATAGTATCTCAAGATGCTGATTTACAATCCTTTGAGACTAAGGACTATATTAGCAATATAATTAATAGATTCGAAAGAGACCCAAATCTTGAGGTTCTTGCTGGAAGAAACCATCTATCTAGAAAAACACTAATTAAAGCTCCAGCAGTATTAGCAGCATGGAGGACATGGAATACTTTTGATAACATTGTTAGGAACACACAAAATGTTGTTGAAGGAACAATAGGAAGAAACACTGCTATTAAAGCAAGGACTCTTGCAGGAATCGGAGGATATAATCCATACCTCTTACTCGGAGAAGATTTAGATATTGGTCATAAAGTAAGAAACCTAAAAAGTAATGAGAAGGTACGTTACTCTCCAAGTTTTGGACTAGAAGGTGAAGCAAGAAGAGCACTTGTAGCTCATATGAATGGAGTTCCAATTCTACATATGTATAGCTCCTTTGATGATAACAAAGGCTTGAGAGGAAAAGACTCGGAAGAAATTCTACAAGAGAATCCAGATGCCTTTAAGTTTACTATTAAAAAGTACACTAAAGAATTACAAGCTCTATATGAACACTGCGTTAGTAGAGGCCTCTCAACAGATATCTTTGATCAAACAATGAAAGCAGTTGGAGTTAAATATAGTATTAATAATGGAAAAGTGGTTGTTGATCCAAGAGGAACCGCAAACATGAAAGATGTTATAGAAACAGAGAAAAAACTTTTAGCAAGACAAGAAGCAGCAATGGGGACGACTTCATAGTCACTCCCGTTACTTTAAAGGATGGTGTTCCTTCACTGTTTCCTCTGCAAACTTCTCACTAGCATGTACATATTTTGTTGTCGTATTTAAGCTAGAATGTCCTAAAAGAACCTGTAAAGCAACAGGACTAGCACCTTCCTCAGCTAAGTAAGTAGCAAAACCATGCCTTAAGCTATGTGCAGATGTTGGTATCTGAATACCCAACTTTCTTCTATACTGTGCAATTTTCTCCTGGAAATAATTTGTAGATAATCTCTCAGAATGTTTACCATCTCTACCACCAGAGAAAGGTATAAAGAGGGCAGGGGACTCAAATTTTTCCAAATACCCACTTTCCCTGTACTTTTCTACAATCCTAATATATTTCAAACTATCATCAAACATCTCCAGTGTCAAATCAGAAGGTTTTTCATTTTCATCCTCACCTTCTAATGTTTCACGCTCGGTAGTGAAACTTCCTGGTTCTTTCTTTTTCTCTTCCCCAGTATTAGCAAACCTCAACCTTATCTTAAGATAATTATTAAGCCACAAAAGACTTCTTGGTGTCATAAATACTGTACGCTCTTTTTTCCCTTTACCTAAAATATATAGCTTTCCTTCAGCATTAATATCCTTTAAATCAAGACTCATAAGCTCAGAAATACGCATACCTGTTGCAAATAGCATCTCTAACATACATCTATTTCTCAATGCAACTTTCTCATCTTTCTCAAACTCCATAGGACATTCAATCAACTTTATCAATTCCTCCTTAGATGCAACCTTCTTAACACGTTTCTCAGCTTTCATCATTCCAATAGCATCTGGTGGCATCGGAATATCTAAATCCCATTCAATTCTAAACTTCAAAAATGATCTCAAAGCTGACAACATTCTATTAATACTGTTCGGATCCAAACCTAAATTTTTCTTAGCAGTATTTCTAGGACGACTTGTGATTCCTAAGCTACCATATACCTTTCTGTATATATCAGAGAGAAATCCATCCTCAAATCTAGGTGTGTTTACACCAGTCAAATCATTCACAGGCCTCTGAGAGCCTCCCAGAGCCTTGCCTTCGTTTAAGCTTAATATATCAATGTTTTTTGCATGTTCCTCCCTAATTTTATCCAAATCTTTAAGATGTTGACCTGCAATTAAGTACCCTTTGTATGCACTAATATCTTTTTTAGTTACTTTCATAAAGGGAGTATTTCTAAAGTGTAAAAATACAGCAAAAATACAAAGATCTCTAGCATAGTTTAATATGGTCTGAGTACTGTAGTTGTTGTTTTGAAGATTAACTAAGAAGTCATCTTGATTATCTAGTTTAGGTATTTCCATAATATATATTAACAGTAAAAGTTAAATTTGAAAATCAGAGTAGGGGGCCATTTTTTTGAATTTTGGAATAGAAGAGAAATATGGGTAGGAATGATATAAAGAATGGAAAGAACAGATAGAAGTATTGATTGAGATGAATAAGGAGATGATGATAAGAATGGCATTATCAAAGGTTTTCTAAATTTAATATATCGATACCGCATATAAGGGTGATTATACTCGGTTGTATATTCTAGAATTGTAACATATATCTGGTGAGAGTAGAACCCCCTCCCACCAGGTACACATATGTCAACCTCAGGATGATCTCCATTCTTCTATTAAACACACAACGAAATCTTTTTATTAAGTATATTAGCAATTACTTATCCACACTGATTACTATAGGTTGTGAAACACTATAGGTTCTCAGGTCTGGCAACCCCCTACTCCCCTATGCTACCTATCCCTTTATATTAAAAAACAAAATAAGGAAAAGAATAAGGATTAATAAGAATATATAACGATTAAAGTATTCTACATGACCATTAAATAACTTCTCGTGTGTCACTGTATTCACACTTAAATAGTACCCTACTACTGGTACAAATGAGATAATTTCATGAAAGTTGCCTGAAGACACTATAGCAGCAAGCAAAACAGACATTATCAATGCTGTAATCAAAGATTTTCGTAACAATTCAGCCCCATCTATTTCAATATTAATATAATGTAAAAGGGAGATAATAAAGTATAGAAGAACTATTGAGGGAAAAATAATATATACCGGTAGACCACTAATCAGGAAGGCAAAAGTAAAAGCATAGACCATAAAGATAGAAGAAAGGTAAGAGATCGTTCTTCCTACCTGTGCTAAAGGTATAGGTTTAAACTGATTAACATTTAGAGTATTAACCATTAGAAATACAAAATAGTTCGCAAAGAAAACAACGATTATAAGGAGAAGAAGGATAAAGGCTTCATATATTCTATTAAACTTCTGAAAGAAGAAGAAATCTATAAACAAAGATTGAGAAAGAACAAATAATGAAGCTTGAGTAATAAATAGCATAGATTTCTTCTTAACCTGAAAACTCAAAGAAAAGAGTAAACCTACAAACACCCCTACAAAATACAAACCTCCATCAAGAAATACTCTCCATATTGGCAAACTCTCTCTGGCAATAATTTTGTAAATAAACATAGAAAGTGCAACAATAGCAGCAAGAAGGAGTAACTTACCTCTTTTTTCATTATCTACATTTGATTCATCTCTTTTCATCTTCAATACTCTCTAGATATTTTAATCCTTTCTGTGTTAGTACTCTACCCCTACTCGTTCGTTTGATAAAACCACATTTCATAAGGTATGGTTCATGTACATCAGAAACAGTCCCCTCATCCTCAGAAATCGAAGCTGCAAGAGTAGATACTCCTACAGGACCACCAGCAAAATTATTCAAAAGAGTAAAAAGTATCTCCCTATCTATCTTCTCCAGTCCCATCCTATCTATTCCGAGTAAATTCATTGTCTTTTTTACAGTATTAATTGTAATACTACTCTCTTTCTTACTCTCTGCATAGTCTCTACACCTTCTAAGAAGTCTTAACCCTACTCTAGCAGTACCTCGAGAAATAGTAGCAAGAGAGCTAAGAGCATCTTCATCAATCTCAATATTCCATAATCTACAAGCCCTTTTTAGAATCTCAACTAAATCTCCTTCAGAGAAGAAGTCTAACCTCTGTATTAACCCAAATCTATCTCTCATAGGGGAACTAATTTTACCAATTTGTGTTGTTGCACCAATCAAAGTAAATGGTTCAAGACTTAATCTAATCGTCTTTGCAGTTGGTCCTTTACCCATTACAATATCTAACATACCATCTTCCATAGCTGGATAAAGAATCTCTTCTACTACCTTAGGTAATCTATGAATTTCATCTATGAAAATTACATCATTTTTCTTTAAACCTGTTAATATCGCTGCTAAATCACCCTGCCTTTCAATAGCAGGCCCTGATGTAATCTTAATAGATGCTCCTACTTCATTAGCAATAGCAACAGCAAATGTTGTTTTCCCAAGCCCTGGAGGACCATAGAAGAGGATATGATCAATAACTTCCTTTCTTCTCCTTGCAGAATTGATCATAATTTTAAGGGTTTCCTTTTCTAGTTCTCTACCAATAATTTCATCTAATTTACTTGGTCTAATTTTCTCCTCATACTGTACAATAGATGCTTTACTATCATCCTTTTTAGGATGTTTACTTTTTTTGTTTAGGGATTTCTCCTTACTTGACTCAATCATTAGTTTTTAATCACTTCTTTAATTAATTCTTCAGCAGTAATATCTTTGTTCTTCTTTACAATATCTTCAGCTAATTTAATTTTTTCTTTGATAGAGGTTGTATCAAAACCAAGTGTTTTAAGAGCACCTTTTACATCTTTGAGTAATGTAGAATCTTCTTCTGAAGTCTTAGTTAGATCAACTATTCCTCTTAGTTCAATAATGATCTTTTGAGCTCTCTTCATACCTAAACCTGGTACTTTACTTAGACTTCTTGCATCTCCCTCCTCTATTAACCCTTCTAATTCATCTCTTGAGAATGCAGATAATATAGACATACCAATCTTAGGTCCTA
>Ga0302247_1000803_pt1 | contig 26919 bp, 20 predicted proteins | sample AAG_UR_Ile_MG_FD_193529 | JGI IMG/M metagenome (GOLD analysis project Ga0302247, IMG submission 193529) | Enriched activated sludge microbial communities from anaerobic digester in WTTP, New Holstein, Wisconsin, United States - AAG_UR_Ile | ecosystem: Engineered > Bioreactor > Anaerobic >...
CGGCCACGCCGATCTGCTCTTCGCTGACGTACCCCGCGGCGTCCCCATGGATGAACCGGACCCGGTCGGCGACCCCCAGCTCCGCGGCGCGGAGCCGGGCCTGCCCGGTGAACAACGGGCTCAGGTCGACGCCGGTGCCGACGATTCCATGGTCCCGCGCCCAGGTGCACAGCATCTCGCCCGAGCCGCTCCCCAGGTCGAGCACCCGGGTCCCGGGCGCCAGGCGCAGCGCAGCGCCGAGGGTGGCGAGTTTCTCGGGGGTGAAGGGGTTGTGGATGCGATGGGCGCTCTCGGAGATGGTGAAGATGCGTGGGATGTCCATGGGGCGATCTGATACCACCGATTCGACGATCCCCGCAAGTCCGCTTCCGTTCATCGCGGGGCAATCGCAAGAAGTTCTCCCTAATCCGCATTTGCACATAGGAAAGGGCCAGTTGTTCCGACCTGTGACGTATACAATCGGGTCTGCGAACCCGGGTGGGGGACCTTGGCCCCCGGTCCCACGCAGGAAACCCGGAAAGGAAATGCCTGATGTTCCGCCCGAGCCCCCACCCCGGATGGTGTTTCGCCCTCTGCCTGTGTCTCTTTCCGGCGGGGTTGGCGTGCGGATCCGGCGCCGGATCCGGTCTCCCGCGGCTTCCTCCAGCTCCGGCGCACCGGGCGCCTACGGTCTCCTTCGAGCCCCTGGTGATGCCCGACGATCCGGAGGTCCCCATCCAGGAGGCCCTGGCCGATGGTTACTACCAGCGATTTCCCTTGCGGACCCACGTTCTTTCCATTTCAAGAGCTTCCTGGGTGCGCAAGGGAAAACCCGTCTTCCATTCCGACGATGTGGACACGGGATCCCCCGGGGAGCGCCAGCTTCTGGTGGTCCTTCAACGGCACCCGGAATCGGCGCGGGTGATCCTGGATTCCCACGAGGTGCGGCTGGCCGCGTACTTTCCCCTCAGGGCCCTGCAGCCGACCCCGGTGGCCCCCATGAAGCTCTGGCAGGACCAGGAGCCCTCCGCCTCCGACGACGTGGGGATCACCGTCCATCCCTCCGTGGATGGGCGTTGGAGACGGCGCCGGGACGGATTCTGGCTGTTCAGGCACCACCGCGAGGGGGTCCATTTTTCGGGCCGGCTGCCCGTGTCCCAGGTGACCTGGGTGTTTGACCCGGAGACCATCCCCGTGAGGAATACCAGAGTCACCCATCTGCTCCGAAACGGCACAGGGATCCTGGACAGGCCCTCCGGAACCCGACTGGCCTGGATCCATGAATGCATATTCCGGCGCATCGTGGACACCGATTCCGGCGCATCGTGGACAGCAAAACGGCGCATCGTGGACAGCAAAACGGAGCATCGTGGACAGCAAAACGGAGCATCGTGGACAGCACTCGTGATATAGCGTGACGCCTTTTGGGCAGGCCGTAGACTCCCTGTGAAAGGGAGGCGAGATGGCCACCAGAAGGTTGAAGATGAAACGAATCAAAGAACTCTTGGCAATGTATTTTCGACAGGTGCTCAGTTACCGGGAGATTGGGCGCCAACTGGGCTTGTCCAAGTCCAGCGTTCAGAATTGCGTGGCGCGGTTTGAGGTGTCCGGGCTGACCAAAGAGGACCTGCCGGGGCTTGACGAGGAGGAATTGGCGAAGCGTTTGTACGCGCCTGCCAAGCCGGGCGTGGAGCGGCCGATGCCGGATTTTTCCCATGTCCAGCGGGAGATGCGGCGCAAGGGGGTGACGCTCCAGTTGCTGTGGAAGGAGTATCGGAGCGAGCATCCGGACGGGCTGGGGTTGACGCAGTTCTGCAGGCACTTCAAGCACTGGAGCGGGAAACTGGAGCCGGTGATGCGGCAGATCCACAAGGCCGGCGAGAAGGCGTTCGTGGACTGGTCCGGGGACGGGGTCCCGGTGGTGGACCCGGTGACGGGCGAGGTCCGGGAAGTGCCTCTGTTCGTGGGTGTCCTAGGCGCCAGCGGGTACACGTTCGCGTGTGCAACGGAGAGCCAGGAGCTGCGCTGCTTCGTGGAGGCTCACGAGTGGATGTACCGGTTTTTCGGGGGTGTGCCGGCGATCACGGTGCCGGACAATGACCGGTCCGCGGTGAAGAAGGCGGACCGGTTCGAGCCGGAATTGAACGCGACCTTCCGGGACATGGCGCGGCATTACGGGACGGTCGTCATGCCGACACGGGTGAGAAAACCGCGGGACAAGGCGAAGGTGGAGAATGCGGTGCAGCAGATGCAGCGGTGGATCCTGGGGCGGTTGCGCAATCACGTGTTTCACAGCGTGACCGAGGTCAACGATGCGATCGCGCTGATCCTGGCCGAGTACAACGCGCAACTGTACCAGGGGATGGACGTGTCCCGCGAGGACCTGTGGCGCGCACAGGACCTTCCGGCGCTGGGCCCGCTGCCTGCGGAGCCGTTCGAGTACGGCGAGTGGAGCCGGCACCGGGTGCATGCGGATTACCACGTGAGGGTCGGCGGCAACCAGTACAGCGTGCCGCACACGCTGCTGGGGAAAGACGTGGATGTCTACCTCACGGCCCGCACGGCGCAGGTGTATCACCAGGGGCATCGGGTCGCCAGCCACAGGCGGCTCACGGGGAAGCACCAGTTCAGCACGGAGGAGGCGCACATGCCACGCAACCACCAGGAGCAGGCGCAGTGGACTCCGGAACGCCTGCTCAGGTGGGCGGCACAGACCGGGCCGCAGACCGAGGCGCTGGTGGAACGGATCATGGCCGAACGGGAGCATCCGGAGCAGGGCTTTCGCGCCTGCATGGGCGTGGTCTCCCTGGTGCGCAGGTACGATGCGCAGCGCGTGGAGAAGGCCTGCGAGCGGTCGCTGCTGCTGCGCACGGCAAGCTACAAGAGCGTCAAGTGCATCCTCGATCACGGCCTGGAAAACCAGCCGTTGCCGGGACACCAGCCGCAACCTGCGCCCGTGCTGCTGCACGAAAACATCCGCGGTGCGGATCATTATCAATAGGGGGAAAACATGCTGAACGAAGAGACCCTGCACAAACTCAAGGACCTGAAACTGAACGCGATGGCTGCGGAACTGGAGCGCTATCTGGCGGCACCAGCAGACGACGGTCTGAGCTTCACCGAGCGCCTCGGCATGATGGTGGATCGCGAGTGGGACGCCCGCGCGCTGGCCAGCCTGCAGCGGCGTCTGCACCGCTCGAAACTGCGCCAGACGGCCTGCGTCGAGGACATCAACTACCGGCACCCGCGCGGCCTGGACAAGTCGGTGATGCAGAAACTGGCCACGTGCCGCTGGGTGAAGGCGCACGAGAACGTGATCCTCACCGGCCCGACCGGCGTTGGAAAGTCCTGGCTCGCCTGCGCGCTGGCGCACCAGGCGTGCCGCGAGGGCCACACCGCGCTGTACGTGCGCGTGCCACGCCTGCTGCAGGACCTGTACGTGGCGCGCGCCGACGGCTCCTACGCCAAGACCATGGACCGCCTCGGCGTGCCCGACGTGCTCGTGCTCGACGACTTCGGCATGGCGCCGCTGACCGACACGGAGCGCCGGGATCTGTTTGAAGTCATCGAGGACCGCCAGCAGCGCCGCTCGCTGATCATCACGAGCCAGCTCGAGGTGAAACACTGGCACGAACTGATCGGGGATCCGACGCTGGCGGACGCCATCCTGGACCGGCTCGTCCACACCTCACACCGCCTCGCTCTCAAGGGCGCCTCCATGCGCCCCAGAAAGGAGAAAAGGAGTCAGGATGAATAAATTGTTTTTGACATTGAGGAGGATTTGCTCAAGATGAAAAAGGCGTCGCCTCGAGTGGGTGCCCAATCTGTCCACGATGGACCGCAACGGTGTCCACGATGGACCGGAATGACTGTCCACGATGGCCGTAATGCACATCCATGAAAAGGCCGGGGCCACCTGGAATCGCCGTGTCCGGGTCATCAGAACAGTCAAAGAGCATGCCCTTGTGGCGCTCGACGAGAAGGAGTACCGCATCCAGGGATGGGTGAAAAACACGGATCTCAAACCAATCCCGCATCCGATGCACACGGGAACGTTGGGTTACGGCACCACGGGAGGATGGGGATCCTCGCGAAGCATCCTGGTGGAGGCCGGCACCTGGTTGCATGCATGCCCCAGGGGTCCCCGGGTGGGGATCGTCAAAAAGCGCACCCGCTTCATGGACGAATTCGGCGTTGAGAAGGGTTTCCGCAAACTCTTCCGGTATGACCCCTGGTGGCGCGTCGGGTACTCGGTGTGCGTCGCCGAATCAGACCTGTGAACGACCCCGATGAGGGGTAGGGGCGATCAGCGACGCACCACCCTGAACCCCCGGTCGTTCGCCCCGATCCATGAATACATGAGTTGGCGCTCGCTCACCGAGCAGAAGCGGGGATATTCAGCCCATCCACACCCGCGGTGGACCCGGCGGGGGCCCCAGGACGGCCCTTGATAGTCCGTCAGCGTCCCGGAAGGATAGAGCTCGTACCAGTCCCAAACCCATTCGGCCACATTGCCGCTCAGGTCGTAGATGCCCAGTTCATTGGACATCTTCGAACCCACCGCATTGGGACCTTCATGGGTCGTGTGGCCAGGTTCTTCAGGCGCGTAGTATCCGAACACCACATAGTTCCCTATGAAACCGCCGTGATCCCCGGCAAAGCGTTTGGTGTATCCCAGGCGGTTGATTTCTCCGACATCATCGGCATCGGCCCCCATGGCCGCCCACATCCACTCCATTTCCGTGGGCAACCGATAGCCGGTGGCGTCCAGGTTCGCCGTCACCGCGTCCCACGTGGCGTCCATGGACGTTGGGACAGCGTTCAAGGTGGCGAAATCGACCCCGTCCACCGCATAGACCGGTTCCATCCCTTCCAGCAGGCTCAGTTTGTTGCAGAATGCAATCGCATGGTACCAGTTGATGCTCCTCACGGGGAGGTCGGGATCCGTGTCGACCCCCGGACTGGGCCATCCCGTGACGGCCGTCCACTGGCCCCTGGTGATCTCGAATCTGCTCATCCAGAACGCCGTCTGCTGACTCAGGTTCGTGGAATACATGTCCCGTTGGAACGTGCCGGACGGAACGTGGATGAGCGTCCCCACGTTCGGCGACTCGAGGTTGTCGGGGCGTCGGATGATCCGCACCGTATGGACCCCTTGCGTGCCGTCTTCGGCAGTCACGGTGATTGACACGAGATTCTCGCCCACTTCGAGCGCCATCGGCTGGGGTGGCTCGAGGGCAATGCTGGAAAGATCATCCACCGGATGGGCGACCACGTTCATTTGCTGCACGGAGAATGACACGATCACGGAGTAGGAAGTGGTTTCGGAAGAAAAGGCCGGTTTCAGGGTGCCCCAGTTCACGTTCAACTCGGCCAACCGCGCATCGTCGCTTTTGGGCACGCACGTCCCGGTGTCGAGGCGACACAGTTCCGTGCAACCCAGGGCGCCGCCCCTGGGAGAAAACCCCAGACTGACACAGGTTTGGTCTTTCAGATCCGCGCCGTCGCATTCCTCCCCATCGATCTCCTGCGCGATCCCGTCCCCGCAGAATTCTTCGGGTTCCGTCGTTTTCGTATCCCGATGGCAGGATGAAAGAAGAATGCCAGTATACAGACATGCCGAGACGAGCCATTTCATGGTGGCCTTCCTCCAGGTCGGTGGACGCGGGCGTTATCCCAGCACACCCGAGAAATACAAGGCCGCGGCGATGAGCCCGAGGGCATCCTTCAGGCTCAGGCCCAGGATCTCGCGGGTGATTTTGACGGCCTGGAGCTTTTCCCCGCGGCGCATGGCCACGTCGGCCTCGAAGGGGATTCGGCTGGTGGGCTCGGTCATGGGGGGACCCGCGGCCGGCGTCTATAAGTCGCCGTTGTCGTAGATGGTGATGCTGTAGTCGCCGCAGCCGGGGGCGGCCTGGTTGGTCATGTTGCGGACGCGGAAGTACATGACCGTGGAGTTGCCGTTGCCCGGCAGGGGGAGCATCTCCAGGGAGACGCTGCCACCGGGGCTTGCGGTCACGCAGCTCCAGCCGGTCTCGTTGGTGGCGGAGCCGCCGCACAGTTGCATGGGCGTGGAGCCCGAGGGCACGCTGATTTCCACGTAGTTGTAGGCCCAGCAACTGAGACTGGAGGTGTTTCGATAGTTATATTTGAAGTAGTCGCTGCCGTCGATGGTGGTCGCGTCCACGGGGACCCGCCAGGAGCCCGCGGTGTGCTCGAAGTCGCAGTCCTCGAAGGACCCGAGCAGCGTCGCGGCGGACAAAGACGCGCCGGCCTCGGTGTCGTCGCGGCACTCGCAGCCGTTGAAGGCCTGCTGATCGGAGTCGAAGTAGTCCGTCTCGCAGAACAGGCGGCAGGCGCCGTCGGTGCAGTCGGCGTGAGTGCCCGTGATGCCGGCGCCGGGGCAGACGTCGCCGCAGGCGGTGCAGTTCTCGGGGGTGCCCAGCAGGCCCTCGTCGACCTGCTCGTCGCAGTTGTTGTCCTGGCCGTCGCACACCTCGGCGATGGGCAGCGGAGCGTCACAGGCGGTCCACCCGGCGGCGCCCTGGCAGGTCTTGATGCCGGTGCATACGCCGTGGGCGTTCTCGACGGTGCAGTCGATCACGACGCCCTGGTTGGCCTCGGAGCAGTCGCAGGTGCCTGCCGACGGGCGGCAGAAGTTGCCCGCGAAGCCGTCGACGCTGATGCCGGGGGCGCACACCTGGCCCGCCGGACAGACCTGGCCCACCGAGCAGTCGGCCAGGCAGCCCCTGACCGGGCCGGTCTCGACGCAGCGGTCCGAGAACAGGCCGCAGTCGGTGTCGTGGTTGCAGGACATGCAGGTGAGCGTGGAGGCGGGCAGGCAGATGGTGTCGGCGCCCGTGTCACGGGTGGCCGGCCGGCAGTGGAAGTTGTTGGGACAGTCCTGGGTGGAGCAGCGGACCGTGCAGCGCGTGTCGCCGGGGCTCGAGAAGGGGACGCAGTGCTCGGACACGCACTCCTGGATGACCGTGCAGACCTTGCCGAAGTCGCCGTTGTTGGTGTTGTTGATGTTGTCGGCGTTGTTGGCGTTGACGGCGTTGTAGTTGTTGCCGTTGTTGGAACCTGCGCCGCCGGCGCACGAGAGCGCGAAGGGCGCAAGGCAAAGGAGCAGGATGGCAAGGACGCGCATGTTTCCTCCGCGACTATCGCGGCCGGCCGTCCGGGGCCGTCCGCGTCAGGGGCACTCGTTTCCGTCACAAATAGTCAACAAATAATTTGAACAGTTGGCCTCTCCCGGGTTGAGCAGGCCGATCTTGACGTAGTAGGCGCCGTTGTCGCCGCTGGGTTCGATGGACTGGGCGGTCCCGGGGGTGACGGTGCGGCAGTTGGTCCACGAGCTCTCGTTGGCGTTGTTCGCCGGGGACACGCAGAAGAAATGGGTGGCGCCCGAGGACGGCACGAGCAGGTGGATTTCAAGTTCAATAACACAAAATGTACGATCTTGGTAATTAAATTTTATGATATCTGCATGTGCTTGATGATTAACGTCAGCTGGGATGCGGCTTTCGGTGATCCGGTGGCTGAAATCACAGGATGAGAAGGTTCCTTGGCTGAGCGCCTCGGTCGGGGAGGTGGCGCCGAAGGTGTCGTCCATGCACTCGCAGCCGTCCTGGCTGTTGGCGTTGGCGTCGAAGTAGTTGGCGCCACAGGCCAGCCCGCACACGCCCTCGGTGCAGACCGGTTGCGTGCCCGAGAAGCCGCCTCCCTGGCAGACGTCGCCGCACTGCGAGCAGTGGTTGACGGTGCCCAGGATGCCCTCGTCGATGGCGCCGTCGCAGTTGTTGTCGACGCTGTCGCACACCTCGGGGCCGGGCATGGAGGCGTCGCAGGTGGCCCAGCCGGCCTCGCCCAGGCAGGTCATGGCGCCGGAGCACTCGCCGAACTCGTTCTCGAACGAGCAGGCGCGGCGGTCGCCCTGCTTGAGGGTGTTGCACTCGCACTCGTCGGTGTCGGGGGTGCAGTAGGACGAGTCGTCCATGGCCGTGCAGGTGTAGCCGTTGGGGCAGTCGTCGAGGGTGCAGTCCATGAGGCAGTAGGTCGAGGCGCCGAAAGCCTTGCAGGTGCCGCCGATCAGGTCGCACTGCAGGTCGTTCGAGCAGCGCTTGCAGACCACGTCGGCGTCGATGGGGCGGCACAGGCCCATGAGCGGCTCGGGCTTCTCCTCGTTGGGCTCGAACGCGCAGTAGAAGTCGTCGGGGCAGTCGGCGGCCTTCTCGCAGTAGCGGCTGCAGGCCATGATGTCGTTCATCTCGATGCAGCGCTGGCTCTGGCACTGGGAGCCCGAGGCGCAGGCCTTGGCGAAGTCGGTGACCTGGCCGTATTTGACGGTGGGCGAGGTCTTCGGATCGCAGGCCGTGAAGGCGAGGGCCGAACAGACGGTCAAAAGCAGGACCAGGTTGTATCTGAAAAGAATGGCTTTCACCATGAAATCACCTCGAACCCGCACACAGTATAGCGGGAATTCGGTAAAGAGCCTCCCGGCGGGCGATTGTCGCGGTTATGACGCACCGACGGGGCTGCCGCATTACTATACATGGAAACCGCCCGCCTGGCCAGCGGGTTTTTTCAGGTTTTTCGCGGGTTTTTGACGCATTTATGACGCGCCTGGGTCAATCCGGAGGGAGTCAGATTCCCGACTTCGCTTCCAACTCCCGGAACGCAGGCAGCTCGGGGGCGAACATGTCGTCGCGGGTGCCCATCGTGCGCGAGACGCGCCCTGGGGTCCCCCAGGCGCCCGCGGGGCCGTCGCGCCCGGAGGGGCCCGTGCCGCCGGAGTACCCGCTGGAGCCGGAGCAGTTCGTGCCCGAGCGCCCGCTGCCGCCGGAGCCGCCGGAGCCGCCGCTGCCGCCGCGCCCGCCGTGGCCGCCCGCGCCGCCCTCGCTGCGGAGGATCACGCGGGCCTCCAATCGGCTGACCGCGGTCTTGTCGAACACCACCAGGACGTCACCGCCGGGGCCGCCGGGCGCGCCGGGGCCGCCGTCGCCGCCGGGGCCGCCGTTTTCTCCGTTCTCGCCGTTCTGGCAGTCCGAGGTGGCGCTGCGCCCGTCGTTTCCGCGGCGCCCCGTCTCGCCGTCGTCACCGTCGCCGCCGCGCTGGCCCTGGGAGACGACCGTCACGGGGTTGGCCGCGTCCTGGGAGATGAAGTAGCGCACCAGGCTCCCCGAGACGACCTTGACGAGGACGGCGTCGGGATAGAAAGGGGAGGGCAGGGGGGTCACCAGCACCGTGAGCGTGGGGCCGCGGCGCCCCGGCGAGCCTCCGGGGGCCTGGGCGTCTGCGAAGATCTGCGGCGTCATGGAGTGGCAGGTGTAGGTGGGCAACAGGCGCCGCGTCACCTGGGTGGTGCGCAGCGGGTGCTTCGTGCCCGTGCTCTGGATCCAGCCCCGCAGCTCGATGCCGTCGCGCCAGGTGGCGAACGGGTTCGGCGGCGTCTGCAGTCGGTATTCCTTCGCGGACAGCCAGCGGCCCGGCTCGGCGAAGAGGGCGACGCTGGCGCCGTCGAGGACGGCGTTCTTCTTCTTCCTGCAGCCGGTGTCCTCGCGCAGGTTGCTGCACACGGTGCCGTCCTTCAGGTCCGCGAGCATCTCCACCTGGATGATCTCGCCGGGACAGAAGCGGACGGCGCCGTCGAGGCGGCGCAACTGGAGCGTTCGCACGTCGTTGGGTTGCACGCGGATCCTGTCCGGGGTGCAGGCGGCTGCGGCCCACAGCAGGAGGATGGCGGGGGCGAGGCGGAGAGGTCTCATGGGGATATCCTAGAAGGCATACTGGAGCCGGAAGGTCGTGCAGGTGCCGACGCCGGAGACGTAGGTGACGCGGTAGTAGAACGTGCCGTCGTCGTCGGTGAAGGCGCCGCCGGCCGAGGGTTCGAGCTCGACGTGCTCGTCCACGGTGCCCGCGTTGCGGCTGCAACAGCCGGGGAGCCCCTCGAACGTGTCGGGCGTGCCGGCGGCGCACACGACCTCGCCGTCGCCGTTGAGGGCCAGGTAATACACGCACAGGTCGTAGTCGTGCCCCGGCGGGCTCTGCAGCCAGGCGCGCGTGTCCATCAACCCCCCGAGCTCGTCGGTGCAGTACGAGCGGAACCAGTCCTCGGTGTCCTCGCCGGGGAAGAGCGCGTTGTAGGTCGTGAAAATCTGGTCCTGGGTGTCCCGGAAGGTGCCCAGGTCACGGGCGTTGGTGCGCCCGTCGGGGCTGGTGAGATCGCAGCGCACGCCGGAGGGGCCGTCGCACTCCCAGAAGCCCTCGGCGCAGGCGCAGTCGGTGTCCGGCGCGTGTGCGAGCACGGTGCAGGAGCCGCAGACGTTCAGGCCCGGGTCGGCGCAGGTGAAGGCGTTCATGCCGTCGCAGGCCAGCTGGCCGCAGGTGCCGCAGGCGTCTCCGGGTTCTCCCACCAGCGCGGTGCAGCCGCCGCAGGCGTTGACGCTGGTGTCCGAGCAGGCCACCACGTTGGCGGACTGGCACTCCCACTGGCCCGCGCCGCTGCAGCCGCAGGCGGCCCCGGGCTCGTGTTCGAGCAGCTCGCAGCCGCCGCAGCCGTTGAAGTCCGGGTGCGCGCACTCGACGGCGTCGGTGCCGTCGCACTGGTACAGGCCGCAGTCGCCGCACTCGGCGCCGGGAGCGCCAGCCAGCGCCGTGCAGCCGCCGCAGGCGTTGGCGCCGGGATCCTCGCACGCGGCGTGGTCGGCCCCCTGGCAGGCGACGGTGCCGCACAGGCCGCAGGTGTCCCCGGGGGTGAGCGCCAGCGAGGCGCAGCCGCCGCAGGCGTTGGCGTCGGCGCCCTCACAGCGCACGGCCTCCAGGCCGTCGCAGGCGTAGGTGCCGCACAGGCCGCATTCGTCGCCGGGCGCGTGCTCGAGGGTGGTGGTGCCGCCGCAGGCGTTTTTCTTCACTCCCCCACCGCCGGAGGCGCAGGCGGCAAGAGCTGCCGACAAGACGATCAGGGCGATTCGTTCCAGAGATTGCATCATCCACCCACCTGCATCCGGCGCATCGCGATGGCGCGCTCGTACATGTCCATGTATTTCCGGGCGGCCTGTTTCCAGGAGAAGTCCTGCTCCATGGCGCGCCGACGCATCGCGGCGATGTCGTGCGGCCGCGCCCTGAACGTGTTCACCGCCCACGAGACGGTCCCCTCCAGGGCCGGGGCGTCCATGTCCCAGAACTTGAAGCCCGTGCCGCGCCCGGACACCGGATCGAAGTTCTCGACGGTGTCGTCGAGGCCGCCGGTGGCGCGCACGATGGGCAGCGCGCCGTACCGCAGGCTGTACATCTGGTTCAGGCCGCAGGGCTCGTAGCGGCTGGGCATGAGGTACAGGTCCGCGCCGGCCTCGACGCGGTGGGCCAGCCCGGTGTTGAACTGGATGATGCCCCGATAGTTGCCCGGGAACTCGGCCTGCAGGTCGCCGAAGAACTTCTCGGCCCAGGCCTCCCCCGAGCCCACGACCACCATCTGCATGGGCAGGGCGAGCAGGCGCGGCATGACCTCGGCGAGCACGTCGATGCCCTTCTGCCAGGCGAACCGCGTGACGATGCCCACCAGGGGGATGTCATCGCGCACCGGCAGCCCCAGTTCGCGCTGGAGGGCGGCCTTGCACAGGCCCTTGCCCGAGGGATCGGCCGCCGAGAAGTGATGCGGGATGTGGGGATCCGTGGCGGGATCCCACTCGACCAGATCGATGCCATTGAGGATGCCGTGCAGATCGCCGGCGCGCTCACGCAGAAGGGCGTCGAGGCCCTCGCCGTAGGCCGGCGTCTGGATCTCGCGGGCGTATCCGGGGGACACGGTGGAGAGCAGGGTGGAGTGCGTCAGGGCGCCCTTGAGCAGGTTCACCTCGTCCCAGAACTCGAAGTCGAGGAAGGTGAACAACTCCCACGGCAGGCCGGTCACGCCGAACTGGGGGGCCGGAAAACGCCCCTGGTATCCGAGGTTATGGATGGTGAACACCGAGGCGGCCCGGTGCAGCGGCGAACTTTTCTCCAGGACATTCAGGTAGGCCGGCACCAGGGCGGTCTGCCAGTCGTTGGCGTTGATCACGTCGGGGTACCACTTGAGGGCGTGGCACAACTGCAGGGCGCCCCGGGAGAGCACGGTGAACCGCAGGCAGTTGTCCCACCAGGGGTAGTCGGGGGTGCCGTAGAAGCCGTCGCGGTCGTAGAGCGCGTCGTGCTCGAGGAAGTACACCGGCACCTTCGACTGGGGCAAGTGGGTCATGCGCACGCCGCACCAGCGCTCGCCCACGCCGGTGGGGACGCCCAGGGACAGGTTCAGATCCTGGAGGCCGGCGCGGGGCACCTTGCGGTAGAGCGGCATGACCACGCGCACGTCGTGGCCGAGCTCGGCGAGGACGCGCGGCAGGACGCCGAGCACGTCGCCGAGGCCGCCGGACATGGCGAAGGGTCGGACTTCGGAGGAGACGAAGAGGATGTTGCGTTTCATGGAGCAAGAGTGTAGAGGGATCGTCGATTCATTGCAACGGTCGAGACGCGTGGACCGATAATGGTCGCATGCACTGGTTTCCCCGCTTCTTCCTGGTCCCCGACTGTCCCGGTTGCGGTCGCCCCCTGGCCGCCGGCCGATCCCTCCCTGGCGACGGCGTCTTCTGTCCCGAATGCGCCCTGGCCTGCGCTCCCCCGGCGCCGCCCTGGTGCCCCGGCTGCGGCCTCCCGGTGGCGTGGGAGGGTCCCTGCGCGCGCTGCCTCCGGGAGCCGCCGCCGTTCGCCGGCGCCTTCGCCGCGCTCCCCTACGAGGGTCCGGTGAGCGCGGCGATCCGGCGGGGCAAGTACGGTGCCGCCCCCTGGGTCTTCGGACGGCTGGGGACGCTGCTGACGCCGCTGGTGGCTGCGGTGGGCCCCGCGACGATCGTGCCCATGCCGGTCACCCCGGCGGCCTGGAGCGCGCGCGGCTACGCCCCCCCCGCCCAGCTCGCGGCCTCGGCGCGCAGGGATCTGGATCGCCGCGCGTTCCCCCTGCGCGCGCTGCTGCGTCGCACGCGGGACGCCCCCGCTCAGGCGTCCCTCACCCTCGAGGAGCGACAGAAACTGTCACCTTCGGAGTTCGCCGTGGAGGGACCCGTTTCAGACGCCCGCGTGATCCTGATCGACGACGTGGTCACCACGGGCGCGACCGTCGCCGCCGCCACCCGCGCGCTGCTCGCGGCGGGCGCCCGGGAGGTCTGGGTCGTCTCGCTGGCCCGCACGCTCTAGGGAGAGGAAAGAGTCGGACCAGTCGGACCAGTCGGACCAGTCCGACCAGTCGGACGGGTCGGACCAGTCGGACCAGGCAGATCTTCGATTTGATCGAGCGGACCCATCACCTGCACCGGGAGACGCTCTATCTCGAGGATCAGAAGGTGAAGTGCACGCAGGCGCCGTCCTTCGCGCTGCCGCTCGCGGACTTCGTGATCAACGGCCTCCAGGTCGAAGACGGGACCTTCAAGGGCGGCCCCATCATCGGCCGCGGGACCTTATGTCATTCACCTGTTCAGAATTCAGTTTACGCGCCATCACATCATGGTCGCGGGTTTCATGGATCAGTCTTTCGTCGGTGTGATCGGATCACCGGTTGGGGACGCAGTACCCTTGCGGAGATGGTCTGGACTCCGTCTGGCCGCCGTAGGAGGGAAGCTCGTGATTGGTGGTGTGGAACCGGCTCGTGCTCAGGCAGACGAACGGCCCGTCGGGAAGGCCCTCGCAGGCTTCGTTGGCCTCGAAGACCGCCGCGTCGCATTTGCGCCGGCAGGCGAAGGTCGGGTTGGCCAGGTCGGTCTCGTGAAACGGATCCGACATGACGCAGGCCGAAGCCCCGTCGCAGGTGGAGACCTCGGCCTCCGGATCGCAGGGCGCTCCAGGTTCGACCGGCGCGGCGGCGACCGGTCGGCAGACCCCTTGCAGGGATCCCCCCAGGAACGGGAGGCACGCCGTGTCGGCCGGGCAGGGAAGGCCGGACTTCGTCTGGACGTTGGTCAGCAGGTGGCAGGCGAGGTGACCGCGCGTGATGACGGAATTCGCGCCATCGTACATCGGGTAGCAGTTCCCGATGTCGGTGGTGCGGAAACCTTCGTTCATGTAATACGGGGCCCCGTCATGATAGAAGTCGGATTGGTTCAGACAGTTGTGGGACTGGGGACAGGTGTCTTCCTTCGTGCCGTCGAAGATCCTGGCCGCGTCGCAGTATTCGAGGCAGGTCCCCGTCTCCGGCGCCGCCGGGTCCGCGAAGCACAGCCCTCCGCGGCACAGATCCATCTTGTCGTACGCCAATTGCCCCCCCTCGATCGTGGGATCGCAGGACTGACCCTGCCGGCGGAAGCCGTCCTCGGCGCAAAAGAGATTCGGATCGCTCGCGAGCCAGAGGGGGATGCAGGTCCCCTCGATCCCGTCGTTGTGGGTGCAGGCGGAATACGCTTGACTGCAGAGCGTGGTGTAGCAGTAGCCCTGTGACGCCCCCACGGCCTTGTAGCATTGCAGGTTCAGGCCGCACTCGAAGGTCTCCGCGCACTGGTACCAGCAGAAATCGCCATAGGCGGGGGAGTGGAGCACGCAATCGACGGCGCGGTTGTCCTTGGCGCAGCAGACGGTCACCCCCGGCTCACACTGTTCGCCCCACTCCCGTGCGTCCCACGGGCATTCGGTGACGCAGCCCGAGACGTCGAAGGTGCAGTCGGCCGCGCAGGCCAGGACGCCGCCCTGCGGGAAGCCGATGCCTGCGCAGGTCATGTCGCCGAGCGCGAGACCGTCGCAGAACTCGCGATCGTCGATCTGGCCGTTGCCGCAGAGGCTCTCCCTCGCGCAGCCGGCCAGCTCCAGTTGGCACAACTCGTCGCAGGTCACCTCACCGCCTTGGAACCCCTCGGAGGCGCAGGTGTGTTCCCCCACGTCGTCGCCCTCGCACTCCTCGCTGAGGTTGAGCGTGCCGTTGCCGCACCGCACGGAGAGCCGGCACAGGGACGTGTCGAACCGGCAGGTCGGGCTGCATTGCATGGTCCCCTGTTCGAAGCCCCGATCCTGGCAGGTGCCCGGCAGGGCGTCTCCGTCGCACTGCTCGTCTCCTTCCACGATGCCGTTGCCGCAGACCGAGGACAGACAGGTGGACGCATTCAGGGTGCAACCGATGGTGCACCCGAGGACGCCGCCTGCATAGCCGAGCTGCTCGCAGGAGGCGTCCCCGAGCGCGGTGCCGTCGCAGGTCTCCCCCGTCTCGAGGACGCCGTTGCCGCAGAAGCCACCTTGGCCGCCGTCATCGCAGGCGACCCACCCCAGAAAGACGAAAATGGAAGCCAGGAAAATGCGAGTTTCATGAACGGTGCCTTTCATGCTCTTGCTCCTTCTGACGCGCTTCGCGACGAGTCTTGGATTCTTCCACACCAGTCTATCCCCATGGTTAATTTTTTGCAACTGACAAATCGTCAGGAAAAAATGCAATTGGGATTGACAGGGGGGCGCTGAATCGAATATAGGAGGCACATCCATCTTGGCGTGTCATCCGATGCGAGCGTCGTATGACAGTCGAAAACCGTGGGCCGCCCGGCCCACACCAACGAAAAGGCGGCGCGAGGGGCGCACGCCCAACAAGAAAGGGATGTTTCGCATGAAGACCAAGAAGAGCTACAACCGTCTGCAGAAGCGCGCGCTGGGCCGCCGCTACTCCTCCAACGCCATCGCCCGGCAGGCCCAGGACCTCAGGGTGTTGTGGCGCCTGTTCCTGGCCACATTCACCGAGTTTGGCCTGGGCGAGGAGGCGCTGGCCGCGTTCGAGACCGTGGTTGAGACGCACCTGAGACTGGTGGAGGGACGGCCCGAGGCGATCGCCGCCAAGTCGACCACGCTCGCGGAGCGCGACGCCACCATCCACGCCGCCTGGGTGTGGCTGGAGAAGGTCGGCGCCTCCCTGGGAGTCCTGGCCCGCACCGACGCCGACTGCGCGGGCAAGCTCAACGCCGCGCGGCCGGACGAGGACGACGATCTGTGGTGGTCCATGGGGGCGATGGCCGCCCTGCTGCAGGAGAAGGCGCCCCTGCTCGCGCCGTCGGTGCCCGTGGCCGCGCGGCTCGAGGAGGCCACCGGGTTGCGCGAGCGCCTGGGCCTGATCTTCGGTCAGTCGGTCGAGGCCAAACGGGCGCCAGTGGCGGACACCGCGGAGATCGACGAGCTCGACGGCGAACTGTACCTGTGGATGCGAGACTTCAACGAGGCCGGCCGAGCAGCCGTGCGCGCGGGCCTGATCGATCGCCCCCTGTCGGACTTCCGGTTCACCCACATCGGCCCGGCGGCCTCGCGCAAACGGTCTGCCGCCCCCGTCTCCCCAGTCGGTTGATGGTCACACAGCCAATGGACACCATTTATCTTTGCACTTGACGCGCTTCGCTGATTGTGCGATCTCCTCACATGATCACCAGAACGGAACCACAATAGATTTGTTGCGACGAGAAACCTGGGAGGTTCAGATGAAAACCAACATCGTTTTTGCCATGATAACTGCAATTATTCTCTTTTCTTGTGATTCCGATTCTGCAGATTCCTGCGGCAACGGAGCCATCGATCCAGGCGAGGAATGCGATCAGGACATGATGGTCTTTTCCTCCTGTTCGCAATTGGGGTTTTACGAACAGTCATCGCCTCCGTTCTGCAGCGCGCGTTGCGTCATAGACACCAGCGGCTGTTCCAAAAGGTGCGGCGACGGTGTGATTCAGGTTGAACATGGGGAACAATGTGAGGGCCTGCAATTGAATGGGAGCAGTTGCCAGTCGCTCGGTTTTGCCGGTGGGACCTTGCTCTGCGGCAACAATTGCCAGTTCAATCCCAATTCCTGCACTCCCGGAAGCGGCAACGCGGATTTGCGGTCATTATATTTCGACAAAGGATTCCTCGACCCCTACTTTTCATCGGACGTGACCACATACTCTGCGTTCGTGCCATTCTCCGTGTCGACGATTACCCTGACGGCGATCCCCGCCGATGAAAACGCGACCGTTCAAATCGTTCCTGCACAGCCGATGACGGTCTCTTTGGGCTCGAACCTGATCACCGTGACCGTGACCGCCCAGAATGGAACCCTCAAGGTATATTCCATCGATGCGATTCGGGAAGAGACGAGCGCGGGAAAAATGATCAGGGTCCCCGGCGGCACCTTCCAGCGAAGTTCGAGTTCCGCCGACACCAGTACTGTATCTTCCTTCTACATCAGTGAAAAGGAGATCACCCGTTACCAGTTCACCGCGGTCACCGGCCTGGAAGATCCCTCCGATACTTTTTACTCGGCTGGCAGAACGGATCCTGTCCAGAACGCAAACTGGTATCACGCGGTCTTTTTTTGCAACCGTGCCAGCCTCGCCGAAGGATTGACCCCGGTATACACCATCAACGGCAGCACGAATCCGGATGATTGGGGAAGTGTACCCACGACCAACAACCTGACCTGGAACCGCGCCACCGCCAATTGGTCGGCCAACGGGTACCGCTTGCCGACGGAGATGGAGTGGATGTGGGCGGCCATGGGGGCGCGGGACGCCACCACCGGGTATCTGAAGGCTTTCGCTGGAAGTACGGGGACCAATCTGATCGACGATTATGTCTGGTATGATGACAGCAGCGCCTACCGTACCAATCCGGTCGGTAAAAAATTGCCCAACGAATTGGCCCTGTATGACATGAGCGGAAACGTGTGGGAGTGGTGCTGGGATTGGACCAGTCCATACCCTGCCGGCGCGCTTTACAACTATCGGGGACCTGACTCCACCACGCTGAACGCCAGGGTTCTTCGCGGCGGGAGTTGGTGGGATTATGCTTCCCGGGCAGCGGTCGCCTACCGGTCGAGCACCATTCCGCTGACGAGAGAGTCATTCTATGGGTTCCGGGTTGCCCGTCAGTAGACAGCCTGAAAATCACTTCTCAGCGTCATGGAGGTAAAAGATCGATGAAAATCAAGTCGATTATTTGCTCATTGATGGTGTTTTCCCTCATTTCCACGATCGCGTCTAGGTCGTTCGGTCAGAATCCGTCCGAACCTTCCACGCCACCCCCAAGTGTCAATTTGGAGTCACAGAAAAACCTGATCGCACTGAACCCGCTGGGGCTCATCTTCGGTTCGCTGGGGTTGGAATACCAGAGAGCGCTGAGCCCGCGTTTGGCCATCCTCGTCGCCCCGGCGTTCGCCTCGAGCTCGGCCACGACTTCCGAGGGAACCAGCATCAAATCCACCGGTTTTTCCCTCAACGTGGGCCCGGTGGTCTATCTGTCGAAGCAGGCATTCGAAGGCTGGAATTTCAAGCTTGATTTGGGGTTCCTGTACGCTGAAGCCTCCGGCGCCGGCTCCTCCACCGGGACAGGCTTCACGGCGGAAGCCCTGATTGGCTATCGATGGCTCTGGAAGAACGGGTTCAACCTCGCGCTGGGCATTGGCGGTCGATACGTGAATTTCAGCGTGGAAGCCGGCGAAACTACGATGGACTTTTCCGGCGGAGGACTGGCGGCGGAATTCTCGCTGGGTCTGGCCTTCTGATCAAAGATCTCCGATCACGGCAACACTCCGACGGGGTCGGCACGGTCGACCTCCGTACCGTCGCCCAACTGACCATACTCATTGCTTCCCCAGCAATACGCCACACCGTTCGCATTGACGGCACAGGTCGAGTAGTTGCCGGCCTCCAATTGCGTGTATTGGGAGAGCTTCGTGATGGCGGTCGGCGAGGCTACGGCACCATGGAGCCCGCCAGTGCCCGTCTGACCATATTCACTGCTGCCCCAACACTTGATTTGACCGTTCATCAGGAGGGCACAGGCATGATCGGAGCCCACGGCGACGCGAGAGACGTCGCTCAGGCCCTCCACGGTCCTGGGCATGAAGTTGTAGGACGCTCCACCCCAACATTTGACCGTGTGGTCGGGGAGCACCGCGCAAGCGGAGTCATAGCCGCAGCTGATCGACGTGACGCGCGGCAGATCCTCCAGGTCATTCGGTGACGTGAAACAACCATCGGTCTGCCAGTCGCCAATCTGGCCTTCCCGGTTGTCACCCCAGCAGACGAGATTGCTTTCGAAATACTGGTGGTCCTCTCTGAGCCGTGCGCAGGTGAAGGAACTGCCGGAACAAATCTCCACGGCTTGTTCCACGGCTCTCCTGCCGGGGGCCATCGTGTCGTCCTGAAGATAGTTTCCCAGTTGGCCCGCCCCGTTGCGTCCCCAGCAATAGACTTCGCCGAGGTTGTTCAACGCACAGGCGAAACCGTAGCCGGAACTGAAGGCGACCACGTTGTTGAGGTTGGGGATGAGCAGCGGGGTGGGTTCCATGTCGCTCTCGGACCCGATTCCCAGTTCGCCGTACCAATTGCCGCCCCAAGCCCTCGCGGTCCCGTCGGCGAGGGCCACATAGGTCTGGTCGCCACCCGCGTGGACGGCGATGGCGTTGGTGATGCCCTGCACGGTGACCGGTCCACTGTCGGTATTCCCGGCGTTGCCGAGATAGTCCGGATCCCCGAAGCATCGAACGAGGCCGTTTTCCAGCAGGATACAAGAATGGACGAGCCCCGGCGAGATCTGCTCTACGGTATAGGTGCAATTGGCGATGTCGTGGCGACAGAACGTCTCGCATGCGAGGGAGCCGCCCGTGTAGCCCAGGCTCGCGCACGTCTGGTCGTTCAAAAACAGGCCGTCGCAGGATTCGTGCGGTGACATGATGACTCCGTCCCCGCAAATCGGCTTGCAGTCGTACCCCCAGGGACATTCCCAGAAGGGCTCGATCCTGCAAGTGGAGGAGCAGCCATCGCCCTCGAGGAGGTTGCCGTCCTCACAATCCTCATACGACTCGAGGTGGTCGTTTCCGCAGGTCTTCGGTTGATCATCAGAATCACAGGATGAAGACGCGATGATGAGGAAAGCCAAAGTGAGAAGTGGTGAGAGCTTGATCATTTTCATGAGATGACTCCTGGTTGGTGCATCAGTGATGAAATCCACTTGAGCAATTGACCGAAATTTCCATTGCATATGAGCGGATGTCAAGAACTTTGTCGCGGTTGATTTGTGGTTTTTCATAGGACGGGACGAATGCCTGACCGAACTGCGGTGGATCTATGTGCGCCGGACGCTGGCCGAAGCCAGAAGCGACCTGGCCACCTGGCTGAAAAAGTGGGAGAGCAAACACCCGAAACTGTGCGACTGGGTGGAAGAAAACATCGAGGAAACCTTCACTTTTTTCCGGTTGCCCCTGGTGCATCACAAGCATATGCGTTCCACAAATCTGCTTGAACGCCTCAACGAGGAAATTCGCCGTCGAACTTATGTCGTCAGGACCTTCCCCAGTGACGAAAGCTGCCTGCGCCTGATCAGGGCGCTGGCGTCCGAGCAACATTAGGAATGGCAGGAGGGAAGCAGGTACATCAACATGGCTTTGCTGGTGGAGCAGAAAAAAGAGGCATTACACGCTGTCGCGTAACCCATGTGAGGTGCTGACCATGAGAGAAAGCATTTGCAGAAAACTCGGCACTTGACCTTCCAGGAGGCGTTTTTAACGGGAAAGCCGCCGCGATTCCCTTTGCAACGAGGTCTGGTCGCCAAAACCACGCCGCCAGGACATTGGAACGGTTTTTTCAAACCGAAAGTGCCTAGATAAAGCGACCGAAAGCGGAATTCTGCGTGAATAAGATCTCGCCCCGGTGTTCTTCGCTCGAGGAAAAATCGAAAATTGCCGGCGAAACCGTGGGGGGACGTTCTATCGATGGAAACAGGTCACCACGGTCTCGGTCACGGTTTTTCGGAACTGAAAACTGTCGCCACAGCCGCTCGCGAAAGAGAGTAGGCGTTCAAACCGGTCACCCTGGTGTGGCTCCTCAAATGGGGTTTTCACGGCTCGGGCAGCAGGTTGCCCAGCGGGTCCATGATCCCTGCGTCGATCAGGTTCTTGGAGAAGTAACAGGGATAGGTGCCGCTGGCGATTTGATAGATGGCCGTCTGCGGCGGATCCTGGCCCAGCGTGAGGACGCCGTTTCCGTAACTGATGGGGATGCGGGTGATCCGCCGTACGATGTCGGTTTCGCGGTTCCACAAGTAATAATGCTTCTCTCCAGTGGGCAGCCGGGGCTCCGCGGAGGTGATGGGGCCGTCCCCAGCCATGAAAAAAATGTACTCTGGACGTCCCTGGATCGCGGGCGTGGCCGCCAGGTTGTTTTCCATGACCACCGGAGGGCTGCCCGTCTCCCCGGTGAGGACGTTGTACCCGGCGATCCTCAGGTACCAGTCGCCGTTGCGTGGCTCCCGCATCGTGTAATACACCCAGCCGTCTTCGGCAGGAGTGCTCAAAATCCCGGCCAGCGCGGGATCGGAGAAGGACCAGACGAGCTCCCCGGTCCTCCAGTTCCACACCCGGAGTTCATCCGCGAGGGTGGTGGACCAATAGCCGAGGGTGAAGGAGATGAAATCCCCGCCGGGATCCTGGAAATGCCAGCCGGTCGTGCCTCCGAATTGCGCGGGCTGCTCCGACCCTCGCAGGAGATGGGTCTTCTCCCCGGTGCGCAGATCCATTTTATAAATATCCATTGGCCCATACCAGCAGGCGAAGACGGCACAGCTCTCGTCATCCGCCATCTTCCAAACGCCCATGACTGCCCGTCCCACGCCGCTGAAGAGGTCGTAGTTCTGGCAGTCCTCCGAGAGCAACTCGAAGCCTGGCGCCCATTCCGTGGACACGCCGGTCACCACGTCGGTGACGGACAGGATCCATGGACCGTACTCCCCATCGACCAGTGGGTCATTCTGATATCGGAGTGAACGAACGGGAGTGTACATCCTCTTCGTGCTCGCGTTGATGTATGTCGTGCCGCCGGAACTGATTTTATCAAGTTCGGGAAGGATTTCCTCCGTCCTTGTTTCGAGGTGGAAGCGAAACGGCGCTTCAAACGGAATCGTATATCCATCCGCTTCCACTCTCTTGCGCAAACTGTAATACACCCACGGAAAACTCACCGCCACCAGCTTGCGGTCGCACACGATCAGGTGTTCGTCGGGGTCCGTCGGTAACCCGGTGGCGTCAGGAACATCGGAACTGTCCCACACGTCCACGACATCGACCACGTCCGCGGAATCGGGACATTCCGCTTCATCGGTCGGCACGTCCCGATCTCCGAGCACGTCCACGACGGTACGGTGCGGGGAATCACAGGCGAAGAGTCCTCCAGCCATCAACAGCCAGAGCAGGCATGATTTCATGGCGTCACCTTCTTTACCAGGTCTTTGGCAACCCAGCGTCGAGCGGAATCGTCGAAGGTGAAGATCTTCTTGTCATCACCGATGAGCGTGGGCTTGGCGCCAGCCGCCACCTGGAACTTCCCCAGGTTGCCGCTGCTCAGACCGGTCTTCGGATACACACGCAGGGACTCGAGGGAAAGGTCCTGATCGACGCTGAACACGAAGCCGCCGCTGGCAAACACCATCCCACCGGGAAGTTCGGCGGCCCCGTGGAGAAGCCCCGGTAAAAAGACCCAGCCGTCCACCCGGGCTCCCGTGGACAAAAGACGGACCACCGCGCCCAACGGGCCGATCTTGGCCAGCACCCGGCCTGGGCTGCCATTGACGCGGGTCAGTTGGGTGAACAGCGGCAACTCAGCGGTTTGTTCCACCTCCCCGGTAGCCATGATGGAAAAGATCTGCAGGCCGCGACCGGGTCGCGTGCCGACGATCCGCAAACCGTCGGCGGTCGCCAGGAGGGTCGCATCGCGCAGACCGGCGAGCGCGCCGGCGACGCTCACTGAGGTGGCCGCGCGGCTGTCGAGCAGGCTCACGGAGGTCAGCACGCCTGCGGGCGTTTCGCGCAGCAGGAGGAAGCCCTTGAAAACCGTGGTGTCCACGACGGCGGCGCCCGTGACTCCGGGATCGGTAGAAAGCGGGAAGATAGCCTTGACCAGCTGGTTTTTCCCCAGCTCCATCAGGGTCGCGCCGGTGGCGCTCGTGAGCAGCACCCAGTCGCCCACGGTCCACCGGGAGAGCGGGTTGCGCCATACGCCGTCCTCGACGATGCCGGGGATGAGCTTGATCTTGCTCTGGATCCAATTCTCGATAAAGCCGAACTCCAGGGTGCCGGCGTAAGCCTGTTCGTCGATGGAGGCCGGCGAACTGTAGGCGCGGCGGATCGCGAACTCCTCGCCGCCGACGTCGGGCAGTTGCTCAGAGATGCGCGCCGTGAAGATCCCGGTCTGCAGATCGGGCAGGAGTCGGTATTTGTCGTCGGAAGATGGAAGCATGTGTTCCGCGAGGGCCTTGTCGTAATCGCGGAATTTTTCAGGGGGGAAGAATAGGTCCCCTCCCGCGTTCGCGGGGATGGTTTTTTCCTTGAAATATGATCGAGCCTCCGGGAGGAATTGGATCCCGAACCGTGCGACCCACTTCGGATCGACTCCCGGGTAGGCGGAGGAATCGTCGGAGGCGACGGGATCCCAGGTTTGGTTGGGATAGGCACCGTCAGCGAAGGTCTCCTCCGCCACCGGCGTGTCGGGGGGGGACACTGTGAGCGGACAAAGAGTCCCACAACTGCCATCCTCAATCGCTTCCGTCGAACAGGCGCAGCCGGCGACCTTCACCCGGGACACATCGGGCGCGTTCTCGACCGGCGTCCAGCCATCCTCGCTCCAGGAGACCCAACGATAATCAAAGGACACCTCGATTCCATTCCGTACATACACGGGAACCCAGCCGCCGCTCTCGACGTCCCCGATGCCCACGACGTCAGTCCGCTTTTCCGCTTCGACCGAGGGAAGACGGACCCGCGCGCCGCCGGAACACGCGGTGTTCATCTCTTGGAGCCACGTGTGGAGATCCGGCATGGCGCGAATGTGGGCGGGAAGGAGGAGTTCGAGGCCCGGATCCACCGGCTCAAAGGATTTCCAGAAAATGAGTTGTTCGTTTTCGCACAGCACCCTGGCCGAGGGGTGGCTCAGGGCCTGTCCGCAATAGGCCATGATGCCGGCCTTCATTTCGGAAAAAGTGTACAAACTGGCCTGATGCACCGCGTCGCACGGATTGATGAGTTGAAGCATCTGGGGCAGTTGCTGAATGGACGTCTGTTCAAAAGACGAGACTTGAGTCGTCGGAACCTGGTCTAAAACATGGTCGAGGGCCGTCAGGGTCCGGAAATGAAATGGAGTCAATTTGGCATTTGCTGGCGGGCTTGCGAGCAGGTTGTCCACGTAGTCCTTCAGTGCTCCGATGGTCATGTTCGCAAAATTGCTGAAGTTCGGCGCGGCAGGCCATGCCTGCATGAGTTTTGCGCCACGGCCGATGATGTCCGAAATGACGGGTTCGATCTGGGAAAAACTGTAATCTGAAACCAAGGGAATGGCGGGATTTGCGCTTCTCGTATAGGTCCACATCTTTTCGAGCGTCAAGAGCATGTACACCCACCGCAGGCACTTGGGGTGGAAGTAATTCTGATACACGCAGGCGAACGTGAACTCGCCAGGATAGTCCTGCAAAGGATTCGCCTGTGCCGGCTGAAATACCTCCATCCGATTGCATTTTCCGATGCAATTCAATTCATCGTACCCTGGATCGTGGTTTTTACATTCCAATTCACATTCATCGATCCAATTCGATTCCAGATCGCTCGGGCTTGAAATGGAGTAAAAATCCGCCAGACTCCATATTATTTGATAACCCGCGCCCAAGGCGCGGTCCGAAAAGACATCGGAATTTCCGTCGCCGTCATAATCGGCGGGCTCGGCTTTGTGCACGCGTGGCCAGGAGATCTCCCAGAGTTCATTTGCATTGAGGTTGGGGCCGATGTACGCATTGAAGTCGTCTCCATCGAATTCGACGCTGATTCCGTCACCGTCGGCGTCGGTGTCGCAGGGATCCCCTGCGCCGTCTCCGTCGAGGTCCCGCTGGTCCTCGTTGGAAACATACGGACAATTGTCTGCGAAATCGGGTACTCCGTCAGTGTCCGTATCTTGTTGCGGATTCGGATAATATTGTGAAAATCCGATGGTGCCGGACCTGAAAAATTTTAAATAACTGAATCGGCACTCGCACTGGGAAAGATTCTCATTCCATCCGCAGATCGATTGAAAATCATTGCAGATCGCCGCAGTTACCGTGCCGGTAATGTTGCCTGGGTCACGGTAGCCAATGGCTCTCAAAGGTTGCAGAAGGATCGGCCTAAAATAAAAATTAGTTGTATGTTCCAGGCCGATGATGATGCCGCCAGCGGCCTCACGCATCTCTTGGGGATCAAAAACCAAAACTCTGTCTTCGGAGTTGGCGACCGTCTGGGTCCAGGCCGCCATCCCGATGTTGGAATTCCAGACGTCGCGGAACTGCGGGTTTTCGGTCCCGTCGTCCCTCGTCTTGTCGATCCATCCGATCATGATGTTGGCGTGATTGGTGCCGTTGGCATTACGAACCTCCCCATTGTCATCCATCAGCACGCTCACTTTCAGAGGACCCCGTGAAACCATCGTTCCTCGATCCTCGCTCGTCCCGCAGGCGATCGCCCGCTTGACTCGCTCGAAGCAACCGGGACCATCGATATGCGATCCATCACATACGCTGCTTCCGGAGAGGATCCGCACGACAGGGATCCCCACCGGTTGATCGCGAAAATATGACAAGTAGGAAAAGAAATTGTTAAACGATGGTTGGGAGAATCGAGTAAAGGTGAGTGTAATGGACGGGTCGAGGTATCCACCCTCTTCTTTAGGTAGAAAGTCGGACCAAAGACCTAATAAGGGCCAGTAATTATAAGTGGAATGCCATCGAGGAAAGATCCCGAAAGGGTAAGTCTCTGCCGCGTCGGTAATAACTTCTGCATTCCCCAATGAAGCGAGCGAGCGACCGAAGATTCGAGGATCCAAATGGGGAAGCGGGCCCTCATCGGTGTCGTAGTCCGAATAATATGACCGAAGAGACATGATGCTCTCTTCGGATGTGTGAGGCATGCGCTGGACCGACTCAGGGCAATTCCGAACAGCAATATTACAGTCTTGAACGCGAAAATCGTATAAATTATGAAGGATTTTATATTTAATATCAATTATCGCAGCAGTCGCGAAGGCCCAGCAGGGTCCGCCCAACCGCTGAGGACGAGAAGTCCAGTTGACGTAATCTAAAATAATGGGCAATTGGCTGGGATCGTCAGCAAGTGCAGGATCCGATTGGCCTCGGTAATGCCAAGAAAACGTATGCCAATTTGCCTCTTCACAGATGTTGGGTTCCGTTGGCGCCGTGGTTGGGCCATCTGGCGGGAACGCAAACCAAAACCAGTCGATGTCACCGGGGTACTGCGGATCGGGAACCACTGGTGGGGGGCCTGCGGAGATTTGGGCGAATGCTGAACTAGTGGACATGAGCAGGAAGTAAATAAATGCGATGGTTTGAGCGAACGGTTTCAAACGTTGGTTCATGGCATTCTCCTGATTGAAAGCGGGTCGAAAAGACAAAATATTTATAGGGATGCGGAAGCCGGATGTCAAATCGTTTTTCAGATTACGCAGTGGGGTCGACCACACGGCCTAGGAACAGGATCGTGCCGTGGAGGCGGTCCCGGATTGATGAAGAAGAACGGGCGGTTCACGGTGATTGCGCTCGAAGAACCTGCGAACTTCTCCGGTCGCGTCATCAGAACGGGTGCGCGGGGGCAGCAACAGCGGCGTGGCGAAGGCCATCGCAGTCGCTTCTGGTCATCGCTCGGATATCCACAGGCGGTCTCCTGATTCCGGTAGATGCAAATTCCGGAGCATCGTGGACACCGATTCCGGAGCATCGTGGACAGCATTCCGGAGCATGGTGGACACCGATTCCGGAGCATCGTGGACAGCATTCCGGAGCATCGTGGACACCCCTCGTGAAGTTGCGTGACGCCTTTTGGCCGGACTGGGACAGATGCCGTGAGTGCGTTCTTCGGAAGCGTTGGTGCGGGCGTTGGCGGGGTTGGTGCGGGCGTTC
>Ga0302247_1000808_pt1 | contig 26817 bp, 28 predicted proteins | sample AAG_UR_Ile_MG_FD_193529 | JGI IMG/M metagenome (GOLD analysis project Ga0302247, IMG submission 193529) | Enriched activated sludge microbial communities from anaerobic digester in WTTP, New Holstein, Wisconsin, United States - AAG_UR_Ile | ecosystem: Engineered > Bioreactor > Anaerobic >...
CCTGGGAGTCGCTGGATCCCGCCGTCACGGCCGACACCATCCTGTACGTCACCGTCACCAACGGCGCCGACGACCCCATCTATACCAACCAGATTTGATCCGCGCGATCACGGCGCGCCGAAGAGCTCCCGGTACCAGCCCTCGATCCGCGCGGCTTCGTCGTCCGTCAGCGCCGAGAACTCCTGGCTCCTGGCTTGCTGGGAGAGCCGGCCCTGGTTCTGGTTCAGGAAGCGGTACAGCAGGTGGATGGTCCGCTCCGGCATGTCGACGAGCGTCCTCACCTGCTGTGCGAAGCGATCCTGGGCGCGAAGAAACGCGCTCTCGTCGGGCAGATCTTCCACGATGGTCTTGCGGACGCAGGCGTACAGGAACTCCGCGTGGGGCGTCGCGTCGAAGAAACGGTACAGGTCGGCCGTGTCGTTCCGCACGCGGACATTGAAGTCCCCGGTCGGCTCCCAGTCGATCCACGGGAGGATCCTGGCCGAGTGGCTCTCGAGGACGCTGCGGTACTCGTCGAGGCGCCCGAGGATGGCCGCCGACACGGGGAAGACGATCCCGGGAGGGTGAAAGCCGCGGCCCGCCAACACGTGATGGATCAGATACCGGTGAACGCGGCCGTTGCCGTCCTCGAACGGATGGATGTAGACGAAGCCGAAGGCGAGCGCGGCGGCGGCCATCACCGGGTCGAGGTGGCGGGACGGACCCTCGGCGAAGGCGAAGAGCCCCGAGAGCAGCGCGCGCAGATCCTCGGGACGGGCGCTCACGTGGTCGGGCATGGGCTGGTGGGTCTCTCGGTCATGTGTCCCCACGAAGCCGCCCCCGGTCCGCAGCCCCGGCGTCACGAAGCGGGCGTCGCCGATGACCAGCTTCTGCAGGCGCAGCAGTTCTCCCTCGTCCAGCGGACGACGGCCGGCCTCGCCGATGGCGCGCCCCCACCGCGAGATCCGGTCCTGCGGCGGTCTCTCGCCCTCGATCGTGAAGCTGGCGCGGGAGTCGCTGACCAGCAGGAACGCCGCCGCCCGCGTCAGCAGGTCGCGCGGCACGGCGGACACGGCCGCGACGGCCCGCTGGTGCCACTTCCCGGCGACGTCCTCCTCCAGCCGCGGCGTCCGGAAGATCATCGGACAGAACGCGGGCGTCCCCGGCAGGTTGTTCCACACCCGGTGCCGGGTCGAGGTCTCACCGGGCGTTGCCCACTGCAGCCGCGGGTCCACGACGGGGACGTAGCGCCCGGCCGGCGCGTCCGGCAGGTCCAGCGGCTCGCCGAGGAGCCACTCGTACAGGAACCACAGGCGGCGGGCGTAGGCGCCGGTCGGCTTGTCGCTGACCAGGGCGGCGACCGCCCGCGGACCCACGGTCTGAAAAAGCCGCTTGAGCACGGCCAGATCCAGCCCTTCGTGCTTGAGCGCGAAGGTCAGGTGCCCCTCGAGCGTCGGGGGCGGCGCGTGGCGCGGCGTGAGGAGGCGCCACCCGGCCTCATCCCGCAGGTGATGCCGCGAACTGATGGCAAAGAGCCTGTGCGGCGGTGGCACGGCCAGGTGGCACGCCTCGATGAGCGCCGCGTAGCCGGCCAGGGTCGCGGTCTCGGGCAGGCGGCGCTCCTGAAAGACGTTCACGGGGCCTGAAAAAGCGTAACTGGATTGCGTCTCCATGAAAAATGTTTCTACCACATGAAAAACAGTTCCACAAGAGGCTGGTGCGTGAAATATGGTATTTTCATGAAGCGGATAGATCGAGAGTCGGAACCGCGCGGTCACTGAGCCCCGGCGCTGTCCCCGCGTCGGGCCTGATTCAGATCGGCGGTTCGAGCGCCAGGACGGCGTCGCCCAGGGCGACCAGATCATCGAGGCCCGTGCGGATGATCGCCACGACGATTGCCAGGTCCAGCTCCTGGTAGGCGTGCACGGCGATGTTGCAAAAGCCGATCATGCGGCGCAACCGTCGCGGCGATGGTCTCCCGGCGGTTCAGACCACCTCGTAGCGGGCGTCGATCACGGCGCGGAACGCGGGACTCACGGCGTGCCAGTCCAGCACGTCGACCAGGATGGGCAGGTCCGAGGCCGAAAAAGCGTCGCGCAGGGCCTCGAGGCGGTCGGCCGGGAGCGGTCCGTCGGAGCAGACCGCGAGGTCCAGATCCGAGAAGCGCCGCGCCGTCCCCCGCACACGGGAGCCGAAGGCCCGCACCTCGACCCCGGGCAGGTGGGCCGCCAGGATTTGCCGCACGAGCTCGAGGTGACGGGGCTCCAGGTCAATCATGGCGGGCTTCCAGGGCGCGAAGCAGCGCCTCGGCGTCGGCCAGGAAGTCGCGGGCGACCCTGGACACCGAGCTCGCCACCGTTTCGTCGTAGGTGTGGGCCGTGAGGTTGCGGGTCTGCCCATACTCGAACCAGGCCTCGGGATCCGTGATCAGACCGGCCCTGGCTCCCTGCCGGAACAGATCCCGCCGCGTGCGCGCCTGCTCCTCGAGCTCGGGCCCCAGGTTCTCCCGCAGCCACCGCTGGATCATCTTCCAGCTCTGTTCGTAAGCGACCTCGAAGCCCAGGACGACACCGGCCCTCAGGGTGTTGCGCAGCGCCGCGTCCGGGGTGTCCGCGAAGCGCGCCTCGGTCTCGACGGCCTCGGCGAGGCCCGCGATCGACTTGGCCAGGCTGTCCAGTTGCAGGGACATGGTCTCCTCCGTCGCTCATACATATACGCCAATTCCGCAGGTCGGACAATGCCCGACTCTCCACGCTTCCCATTCCCCATCTTCTTCCACCACATGGAGGGCGGTCGGCGACCAAAGACGGTCGCTTGCCGGTCGAAGACGACCGGGCACCGCATCTTTTTTTCCCATATGGACTGCGGTGACTTGCCGGTCGAAGACGACCGGGCACCGCATCTTCCCCCCCCGCCGGGCGACCGGCGACCGGTCGGGCGACCGGTTTACCGGTCGCCCTCCGCGGGGCTCAATTTTTCTCGCCATCCCCGCAACCTCGGAAACGGGCGCACGATAATGGTCACATGACCGGTGCACGACCAAACAGCACCCGGTTGGAGGTCCGCATGCCCATCGTTTCCATGTTTTTCGGCATCATCGTCAGGATGTACTACGACGAGCACAATCCGCCTCATGTACATGTGGAATATCAGACTCGTAGGGCGCTATTTGATTTCCACGGCAATATCCTGGCCGGCGAACTGCGCTCGAGGACCGCCACCCGCCTCGTTCGGGAGTGGATCGACCTCCACAAAAAAGCACTTGAAAACAACTGGGAAGCCGCTCAAATGGGAGAAGAGCTTCGGGACATCCCCCCGTTGCCCTGATTCCTGGGAGGTCGCCCATGCAGGATCTGACTGAGATAGTGAAAATCTCCTACGAACGGGAGTACATCTATCACCTCGTGTTCGACGATGGTTTGTCCGGCGATTTGGACTTTTCGGAGTACCTCGATCGCGGTCCCATGTTCCTGCCCCTGCGCGCCCCGGAGTTTTTTCGCGCGGCGACCTTGCAGGGCGGGACCATCGCCTGGCCCAACGGCCTCGACCTGGCCCCTGAAACCCTCCACCGCAAGCTCACGGATTCACAACCCAGACTGAACGTCGAATAAAGGGTCGAATAAAGGGAGTGTCGGCCGACCGAAGACGGTCGGGCGACCGAAGACGGTCACTCGGGTCCGCGTCTTCTACCACCGCCGGCTTCAGAAGGTGACCCGCGGGTCTTTGCCGGCGCCGGGCGTGCACACGACGAAATCGAACGCGTCGCGCACCTGCGTCACGACCGAGGCGCTCTGGGAGCGCAGCCGCGTCGCGGTGGTGTCCGCGCCGGTCCGAAGCCAGCATGTGCGACCGGGGCCGCAGGCGTCGAGCAGCTGCCGCTCGACGTGCCCGTCCCCCGGCGCGTCGGCCGGGACGGTGACGGCCGCGAATCCGACCGGACTGTCGGGCGCGGGGAAGTCCATCTCGGGGACGGTGTCGCCCAGGTGGGTCAGGGCGATCGCCCGGTAGTCCGCCCGCCGCGCCAGGTGCAGGCCCATGGGGACGGCGGTCAGTTCGCCCGCGAAGGACACCGGCGTCTTCTGGAGGTGGTTGTCGTGGGCGAGCAGGATCAGTCTCAAGTCGGGCGCCGCGTCCACCAGGGACGTCACGGCGCGGGCCATGTAGGCGTCGCGCACCGAGGTGTCCCCCTCCGACGACGCGCCGCTGAACAGGCGGTCCATGACCCGCAGCGTCTCCAGGGTGTACTCCACCGAGGCGATCCGCTCGGAGGCCCGCCGGAAGGCCTCGCCCTCGGCCCCCTCGCCCAGCACGGGCGCCAGCGCCATCAGCCGATGGCGCAGCCTCAGCGCGCGCGAGTGCGCCTCGTCGCGCCGGCCCGGCTCCAGTTCCCCCCACTTTTGCGACGAGGTCAGGGCCGACTGGCCGTCGACGGACGCGAGCAGGGCGCTCAACGCTTCCACCTCCGGAACCATGGGCGGATCGACGCGGCCGAGCGCCTCGGCCAGGTCCGCCAGGTCCTCGCGCGGGTCCAGCGTGTTGGGCAGGTCGACGCCCACCACCCGCAGGGCGCGGCCCGTCTCGGCGCGCCAGGCCTGGAGCCGGTGCAGCAGCGAGCCGTAGAGCGCGCAGGTCAGGGGCCCGGCGACCTCCTCGAGCGCCCGCGTCCCCGGCGGAGAAGCGAGCCACGCGTCGAGCCGGGCGCCCTGGAGCGCGCCGCACTCCAGGCCGATGGTGTCGAACCCGTGGCGCTCCACCAGATAGCGCACCAGGCTCTCCCGGGCCCGGGAGAACTCGGCGACGAAGTGGGCGCCTTCGCCCACGCCCACGACCTGGGCGGTCGGGGACGACCGGGCGCCGCGCACCACGTCATCGAGGGGCGCCAGCTCGTCGAGGTCGAGCGCCTCAGGGTTCAGCAGGGTCCGGAACGTGCCGTGGTTCATCGACTCACCTCCGTGGGAAATGCGGCAGCCGCGGTGGCTCGCCGGTCGAAGACGACCGGGCCGCCCCTGTCGGAACTATCACGGAAGCTCCCGCCGATGTCAACGCGGCCCACACGACCGAGCGCTGCGCCGTCGCCCACCCATCACCGTCCCACCATGGACTGCGGTCGCACGACCGTCATCGGTCGCCCTGCCGCTGCAACAAACTCCACTTCTTTTCGATAATGGAACACGCGTGAATCGTGCATCCTGGACATGAGTCCGGTGTTGCTGCTTGACACCAAGGGTATTTGTACTTTAATCGCAAGAAGAAGGACTATCGGTGAATTTCGATGAAATCAACCGTTGAACGATGGATTGAGATGTCCACTTATGATCTGGACACCGCGAAAGCCATGTTCGATTCCGGCAGACACATCTACGTCGTTTTCTGCTGTCAACAAGCACTGGAAAAACTCATCAAAGCCGTTTTTGCCAACAAAATTCAGGAAATGCCTCCCCGAATTCATCACCTGGCGAGATTGTGCGAGCTCTCCGACGTGGTACCTGAAGAAAAGGATCTCGATTTTCTCCGGGAGCTCTCTGCATGCTATCTGGAGAGTCGATATCCGGTAGATTGCGTCGATCCTTCGATAGAGATTTCAGAGGACGATTCCAGGAAGATTCTCGAAGAATCGGAAAGAATTTGGAAATGGTTCAGATCGCTGCTTCCCTGAGACGCAGAATACACCGAGTCATTTCGGCCTTGAAAGACCTGTTACCAGTCGAAGACGTGTATCTGTTCGGTTCACAGGCTCAGGGCGAAGCCGATGAGTTCAGCGACATCGATTTGGCCGTATTCTCATCCCAGGTTTCGCACATGAGCCTCACCGAAAGAGCACATGTCGCAGCTACCGTCCAGAAGCAATTCGGTGATGATCTGGACGTTCACTTATTGCCGTATGCCGCAGAGTCTGCCCTGGATCCGGCTAGTTTTTCCGCTTGGGTCAGGCAGCACGGGATTCGCGTCACTGAAAGTAATGAACCCTCGATGGCCGCCATCTTCCACGAAGACGAAAAGGACTACCACTGAACCCGGGAGGGTGAATTTCCCACTCCCCTCCCACCATGGACTGCGGTCGGCGACGGGATGCCGGTCGCTTGGGACCGCAACTTCTTCCCTGAACGAGAAAAGTAAGGAGAAAAGTAAGGAGAAAAGTAAGGAGAAAAGTAAGGAGAAAAGTAAGGAGAAAATCCTCCGGTTGCTCGAGGAATCACCGCGATTGACCACAGAGGAGCTCGCCCGGCTCACCGGCCTGAGCATCGCCGGCGTAGAGCGAAACCTTCGGGAGTTGAAGAAGAGCGGCGTGCTTCTCAGGGGCGGCCCCGACAAAGGCGGTTATTGGGAAGTGATCCGATGACCCCCACAGAAGTTCCGAACGAAAAGGAAACGTGGGCTTCAAGCGGAAAGCGGCACACATTCGGCTGTTGAGGTCACCATGCCGCCACAGGTGGGAATTCCAGCGCCGGCTTCCCCTAATCCCACTCCCCCGCCCAAAACTATACTTGACCCTCATCACATCTGTCCTACTATCGCGCCATCGCCGCACCGAGGCGCCCTCAGGAGAAAGCCATGCCCGTCCCATCCCGTTCCCCATTCCCTATTCCCCATTCCCTATTCCCTCTCTTCGCCGCCATCCTCCTGCTCCTGCCGGCCTGCGACGCGGACCCCGACAAACACGCGGACCCCTGCGGCGACGGCGTCCTCTCCCCGGGCGAGGAGTGCGACGGCGCCGACCTGGGCGGGGCCACCTGCGGCACCTACGGCTTCCACGACGAGGACGGCGCGCTCGCGTGCCGGGCCGACTGCACCTTCGACACGTCGGCCTGCGGCGGCCGCTGCGGCGACGGCGTCATCCAGCACGACTACGACGAGGAGTGCGAGGGCGCCGACCTGGGCGGCAAGACCTGCGAGAACCTCGGCTTCCCCGGCGGCACGCTCGCGTGCGACGCTTCCTGCCGCCTCGACCGCGACGGCTGCGACCCCCTGTGCGGCAACGGCGTCGCCGACGTCATGGAGCCCTGCGACCTCACCGATCTGCGCGGCGCGACCTGCGAGAGCCTGTTCTACAGCGGCGGCACGCTCACCTGCGCGGCCGACTGCACCTACGACGAGTCCGGCTGCATGGGCCTGTGCGGCGAGGGCCTCATGGCGCCCGACGAGCCCTGCGAGGGCACCAACACCCGCGGCCTGACCTGCGAGAGCCTGGGCTACGCCGGCGGTGTGCTCGGCTGCACCCACGACTGCGCGCTCGACACCTCGGCGTGCGAGGGCGTCACCACCTGCGGCGACGGCGCCCTGGACGAGGGCGAGGCCTGCGATACCGATGACCTGGCCGGCGCCGACTGCGCGGACCTGGGCTTCATCGGCGGCAAGCTCACCTGCGGCCCCGACTGCCGCCCCGCCACCAGCCGCTGCCTGGGCAGCGCCTGCGGCGACGGCCACGCCGACCCCGGCGAGGACTGCGACGCCTCGGATCTCTCCGGCGCCACCTGCGTCTCCCTGGGCCTGGGCGCCGGCACCCTCGCGTGCGCCTCGGACTGCCACTTCAACACGGTCGGCTGCACCCCCTGATATGGACTGCGGTCACTTGCCACCGCGTTTCTGGTCTTTATATGGACTGCGGTGGCTTGCCACCGCATTTCTGTGCTTAATATGGACTGCGGTGGCTTGCCACCGCATCTCAGGTCTTCTCTGGACTGCGGCGACCCGGCGCCGCAAATTCCCCCCCGCTGCCGGCCTGCCGGCCGCGGGGTTCCCACTCCCATTATGGACTGCGGTGGCTTGCCACCGCATCTCAGGTCTTTTATGGACTGCGGCCACCCGGGGCCGCAAATTCCCCCCCGCCGCGACGTAGTCGCCGCGGGGTCCCCACTCCCTACTCCCCCCTCCCCAATCCCTTCTCCCGCGTCAACCGCTCGTACAACTCCATCATCTTCGCGGCCACCACCTCGACCCCGTACTCTTCGCGGATCTCCCGCCCAATCGCGCGCACGTCCAACCCCGGCCGCCCGAACACCGCGCGCTCCATGGCCGCACACAGCGCCGCGTCATCCCACGGGGGCGCCAGCGCCGCCCGCGTCTCACCCCGGGTGACGTCGGTCACGCCACCCACATCGGTGCAGGCGACCGGCAGCCCCGCCGCCAGCGCCTCGATCAAGGCGCCCGGCGTGCCCTCGGAGGTCGAGCTCATCACGAACACGTCGCACGCGGCCAGCACCGCGGGCACGTCCGAGCGATGCCCCAGAAAATGCACCCTCTCGCCGAGCCCCAGCTCGCTCACGATCCGGCGCAGTTCCCCCTCGAGCGGGCCGCTCCCGGCGAGGACCAGGTGCGGCTCCGGGGCAGGGTGCCGCCGGGCGAACTCCGCGAACGCCCGGATTCCCCCCGCGTGGTTCTTCGGCCGCCCGAAGATGCCAACCATCACGAAGACCCGTGCATCCTCCGGGACCCCCCACGCCCTTCTCAAGCCCACATCGCGCAGGTCCGGGCTCAACTCCGACAGGTCAAAGGCGTCGTTGATGACGACCATCTTCTTTGGGTCCGCGAGCCGGTATTCTTCAACCGCCTGCCGGTTCAACCCCTCGGACAGGTTGATCACCGCGTCGGTCCTGCGGTTGAGCAGGCGCTCGACGCCCAGATACACCGGCGTCATGCGGCTCGCTTCGCGGCGGAAGTACCCGGCGCCGTAGATGAACCCGTGGTACTGGCGGATGATCACCGGCACGCCGCAGCGGATCGCCGCCAGCCGGGCCAGCGCGCCGTCCTTGCTCTCGTGGGTGTGCACGACGTGGGGCCGGAATGCCTCGAACTCGCGCACCAGCGCGGCCAGCGCCCGCGCATCCTCCATCAAAGAAACCTCGCGGCGCAGCCAGGGGAGGTGCACGCAAGGGTAGGGGGCGGCTTCCACCAGCCCGTCCACGCTCTCGCCTTCCCATTCTCGCGAGATGCGGCCGTAGTACAGCCGCGCCTCGACGCGCGACGGGTCCAGCCCCCGCAACAGCGCGTCCGTGCGCAGGGCAGGGCCACCGGCGAGGCGCGTGATCGTGTGTGCCACTCGAAGTTTCATGATTCTTGGCGCCATCTCAGTTCTTGACAGTTCGGCATCCCATTGGGATACTCGCGACCGGCGTCGAAAAATCAAGAGAAATTGCTTCTCCTGTCGACGAATCACAGCCGACGCCCTGCCGCGCAGCCCATGACGAAGTTCTTACTGATCGCCAGCTTTCCCGACTCCATCCTGCACTTTCGCGGAGCGCTCATCGACGCCCTGCGCGCGGCCGGACTCGAGGTCCACGTGGCGGCGCCCGGCCTGACCCCCGCGTCCGAGGTGACCCGCGGTCTCGTCGCCAGGGGAGTCGTCCCCCACGACATCGCCATGCAGCGCACCGGCATGAACCCGCTGCGCGACGCCCAGACCCTGGTCTCCCTCGTACGCCTGTGCCGCCGCGTCAAGCCAGACGTCGTGCTGGCCTACACCGTGAAACCGGTCATCTACGGCCTGCTCGCCGCCCGCGTCGCCCGCGTGCCGCGCCGCTTCGCGCTGATCACCGGCCTGGGGTACGCCTTCACCGGTCGCGACGGCGAAGCGCGCACAGGCTTGCGTTCCCTGGTGCAGCAGCTCTACCGTGCGTCCCTATGTGGAGCCCACAAGGCCTTCTTCCAGAACCCCGACGACGAGGCGCTGTTCCGAACACGGGGCATCCTGCCGCGCCGCGTCCCGTCCCGCGTCGTCAACGGTTCGGGCATCGACGTGGCCCGCTTCGAGGCGCAGCCCGTGCCCGCAGCGCCGCACTTTCTGCTGATCGCCCGCCTGCTGGGCGACAAGGGCGTGCGCGAGTACGCCGCCGCCGCCCGCCTCGTCCGGGCCACCCACCCCCAGGCCGTGTTCTCCCTGGTGGGCTGGATCGACGACAACCCCGACGCGATCGCGCGCCACGAGCTCGACGCCTGGATCGCCGACGGCGTCATCACCTACCTGGGGCGCCTCGACGACGTGCGCCCGGCCATCGCCGCCTGCTCGGTCTACGTGCTGCCGTCCTACCGCGAGGGGACGCCCCGCACGGTGCTCGAGGCCATGGCCATGGGCCGCGCCGTCATCACCACCGACGCGCCCGGGTGCCGCGAGACGGTGGTCGACGGCGACAACGGCTTTCTCGTGCCGGTGCGCGCCATTACAGAACTGGCCGCCGCCATGACACGGTTCCTCGACGACCCGACGCTGGCTGCCGCCATGGGCGCGCGGTCCCGCGAGCTCGCCGTCGCCAGGTTCGACGTGAACCAGGTCAACGACACGATGCTGCGCGAAATGGGGATTCTCACATGAAACGCCTGATGGATCTGACCCTCTCGTCGGCCGGTTTGCTCGCCCTGGCGCCCGTGATGGGCACGGTCGCCCTGCTGGTGCGCGTCAAACTGGGCAGCCCCGTGCTCTTTCGCCAGGTGCGCCCCGGGTACAAGGGCCGCCCGTTCGAGCTCATCAAGTTCCGCACCCTGCGCGACGCCGTCGACGCCGCCGGCAACCCGCTGCCCGACGCCGAGCGCATGACCCGCTTCGGCAGCTTCCTACGCGCCGCGAGCCTCGACGAGCTGCCCGAACTGTGGAACGTGCTCAAGGGTGACATGAGCCTGGTGGGTCCGCGCCCGCTGCTCATGGAGTACCTGCCGCGGTACTCCCCCGAGCAGGCGCGCCGCCACGACGTGCGCCCCGGCATCACCGGCTGGGCCCAGATCAACGGCCGCAACGCCCTGAGCTGGGCCGACAAGTTCAAGCTCGACGTGTGGTACGTCGACAACCAATCCCTCGCCCTCGACCTGAAGATCCTGTTCCTCACGGTGAAGAAAGTCCTCGTGCGCGAGGGCATCTCCGGGGGCGGCGAGGTCACCATGTCGAAGTTCATGGGGTCCGAATCATGAAGAAACTCGCTCTGTTGGGCGCCAGCGGACACGGCAAGGTCGTCGCCGACTGCGCCGGACTCTGCGGCTGGGACACGGTCGTCTTCTTCGACGACGCCTGGCCCGCACGTCAGGAGAACGGCCGCTGGCCGGTGCTGGGCGACACGGCCGCGCTTATGGCGTCGCTCGCCGACTACGACGGGGTGCTCGTGTCCATCGGCCATTGCCGCGTCCGCCAGGAGAAGCTGGCGCTCTTGACCGCGGCCGGCGCGCGCATCCCGACGCTCGTCCACCCGACCGCCGTCCTCAGCCGCTACGCCACGCTCGGCGCCGGCACGGTCGTCTTCGCCGGCGTCATCGTCAACGTCGACGCCCGCGTCGGCGAAGGCTGCATCCTGAACACCGGCTGCACCGTCGATCACGACTGCGTCATCGGCGCCTGCGTCCACGTGAGCCCGGGCGCCAACCTGGCCGGCGGCGTCACCGTGGGCGATCGCTCGTGGGTCGGCATCGGCTCGGCGGTGCGCCAGTATCTCACCATCGGCAGCGACGTGATGGTCGGCGTCGGGGCCGCCGTCGTCTCCAACATCACCGACGACGCCACCGTGGTGGGCGTCCCCGCGGCTCCCCTGCGCCGCCGCACCTGAATCCGAACCCCGCGCCCGTCGCGCGCCGCCCCTGGAGGCCCCATGCTCAACACCCCGTTCTCCCCCTGGCCTTCGTTCACGCAGGAAGAGGCCGACGCCGTCGCCCGCGTGCTGCTCTCGAACAGGGTCAACTACTGGACCGGTCAGGAGTGCCGCGAGTTCGAGCGCGAGTTCGCCGCCTGGGTGGGCGTGCCCCACGCCGTCGCGCTGGCCAACGGCACCGTGGCCCTCGACGTCGCGCTCGCCGCCCTGGGCATCGGCCCCGGCGACGAGGTCGTGGTGACCCCGCGGACGTTCATGGCCTCGGCCTCGTGCGTGGTCACCGCCGGTGCCACCCCCGTGTTCGCCGAGATCGACCGCGACTCGGGCAACCTCACGGCCGACACCATCCGCGCCGCGCTCACGCCCAAAACCCGCGCCGTGATCTGCGTGCACCTGGGGGGCATGCCCTGTGACATGGACCCCATCATGGCGCTGGCCGCCGAGCATTCCCTCTTCGTCATCGAGGACTGCGCCCAGGCCCACGGCGCCACCTACAAGGGCCGCTGCGTGGGCTCCATCGGGCACATCGGCGCGTGGTCGTTCTGCCAGGACAAGGTCATGACCACGGGCGGGGAGGGCGGCATGGTCACCACCCACGACCGCGCCCTGTGGTCCCGCATGTGGAGCTACAAGGACCACGGCAAGAGCCACGAGGCCGTCTACGAGCGTCAGCACCCGCCCGGCTACCGTTGGCTGCACGAGAGCTTCGGCACCAACTGGCGCATGATCGAAGTCCAGGCGGTGATCGGCCGCATCCAGCTGGTCCGCATGCCCGCCTGGACCGCCGCCCGCCGCGCCAACGCCGAGCGCATCTGGGCGACCGCCCGCGAGTTCCCGGTCTTTCGCGTCCCCGAGTTGCCCGGCTGGGCAGGCCACGGCTGCTACAAGTGCTATGTCTACGTCGAGCCGGACCGCCTGGCCCCCGGTTGGGACCGCGACCGCCTTCAGCGCGAGATCAACGAGCGCGGCGTCCCCTGCTACTCGGGCTCGTGCTCCGAGGTCTACCTCGAGAAGGCCTTCGACGACCGCGCCACCGACGGCCGCCCCTGGCGCCCCGCCGAGCGCTTCCCCGTGGCCCGCGAGCTGGGCGAGACCAGCCTCATGTTCCTGGTGCACCCCACGCTCACCCCCGCCGAAATCGACAAGACCTGCGCGGTCCTGCGCGAAGTCGCCCCCCTGGCCACCAAATAAGTTCTTCTCCGCATCTTTTCCAGCAACAACTCTTTTCCAGACCCGATAATGATCGGCAAGATGCTCCAACCCTCACATCAACTTGCAACAGATCTCCAAAACGGCTATAAAATATCACCTTATTGGAGAGGATTTGCAATTCACATGAATCCGGTCGACTATTTTTCCCACGTTCCCCTCTTCCGCCTGGAGGATTTTTTCGCGGCTCATCAAGCGGGCAAAACCCTTCAACCCGGCAGCAGCCTTGCCGCCATCAAGCAGCACCTGAGAGCGGGCAACCTCGTCCGCGTGCGCCGTGGATTGTATGCCGTGGTCCCGCGCGGCCTCACGCCGGATGGTGTGCAGGTCGACCCGTTCGCTTTGGCGACTCAACTGGCCCCCGACGCCGTCGTTGCGTTCCACGGGGCGCTTCGTTTCCATGGCAAGGCCCATAGCCTGTCGAGGTCCATCCCCTATCTGACCGGCACACGCATCAAACCGTTCTGTTTTCAAGGTACTGAGTTTGTGCCCATCCCCGTGCCGCCGTGCCTGCGGAGCCTGCCCCAATGGGGCGGCGGCATCATGGAAACCCAACGGAACGGCGCGCGGATACGCGTCACGACGCTGGAGCGCACCCTGGTGGACGTCCTCGAGGCTCCCCGGCACGGTGGCGGCTGGGAAGAGATCTGGCGCTCGCTGGAGTCCGTCGAGTTCCTGGACCTCGACGCGGTCATCGACTACCTGGTCAAGCTCAGTTCGCCCGTCGCGGTCGCCAGGGTCGGGTTCTATCTCGAACAACACCGGGAGGAACTGATGGTCGAGGAGGCTCAACTCGAGTTTCTGAGTCGCCTCGCGCCTCGCAGGCCCGTCTATCTGCAACGAAGAAATCGAGAACCGGGCAAGTTGGTTGCCCGCTGGAATCTGGTCGTGCCGCTGCGGATCCTTCACCGAACCTGGGAGGAGAACAAGACATGGACCTGAGCCTGGGTGAGCTTTCCCGTGAAGCAAGCGCCAGTGGCTTTGACCTTCAGTCGCTGGAGAAAGTCCTGCGAATGCTCTCCCTTCTGGATGCCCTGGCGCGACACCCATTTTTGAAGCAACGCATTGCGCTCAAGGGGGGAACGGCGATCAACCTGTTTCATTTCCCGATGCCGCGACTGTCCGTCGATATTGACCTGAACATCCTGGGGGTTGCCGACCCTGCGCATATGTCCGAGGACCGGCCGAAAATCGAGCAATCGATCCTGGCGGTCTGTTCCCGTGAAGAGTTGAGCGTTCGCTGGATGTCCCTGGACCATGCCGGCGGAAAAATTCGACTCGCGTATGTCTCTGTCGCCGGCGGCACCGGTCGTCTCGAACTCGATCTGAATTTCATGCTCAGGACGCCCCTTTGGCCTTGCGTCCTGTCCGAGTGCCATCCAATTGGCGCCTTTCGCACTGCCCCCGTCAGAGTGTTGGATCTCCATGAGTTGACAGTTGGAAAGATCGCTGCGTTGTTGGCCCGCAGCGCCACCCGGGACATCTTCGATGCCAATGCACTGTTGTCGTTACCGGAGCTGGCCATGGAACGCTTGCGGCTGGGTTTCGTCGTCTACGGCGGGATGAACCGCCGTGATTGGCGGACCGTTTCAACGATGGACGTCACGGCAGAACCCTGGGCGGTGACGCGGGATTTGGTGCCCATGCTGCGCAAGGACCTGGCACCCGGAAAGCATGAGATCGCAGCATGGACCAACAGTCTCGTTGTCGAATGCAGGGAAAAGCTTGCTTGTTTACTGCCGTTATCCAAAGAGGAACTGGAATTTATTACGATGCTGAACGATTTTGGGGAAATACACCCGGAGTTGATCACAGGCGATATCACCATGCAAGCTCTGCTCGAGAATCACCCGGGTCTTCGCTGGAAAGCTCTGAATGTCCGAAAGTATCGCGGCCTCGATGCTTGTCGTGAGCGCGACGCCCGATACATCTTCCCCTCGGTCTTCCAGCGGTTGGTGTTTTCACCTGACGAGTTGTGACGTCTCGTCTCATCAGGTCTTTTATGGACTGCGGTGACTTGCCGGTCGAAGACGACCGGGCACCGCATCTTCCCCCCCGCCGGGCGACCGCAAGCGGTCGCTTCGCGGGGCTCTTCTCCCCATTCCCCAATCACCTTCCAAAATATGGACTGCGGTGCCTCGGCACCGCATTTCCCCCCCGCCGGGCGACCGCAAGCGGTCGCTCCGCGGGGCTCCTACTCCACCTTCATCTCCACCTTCACCCCCGCCTCCACCCCAATCTCCTTCGTCCGCCGATACGTCGGCACGATGCCCTCCACCAGCTTGCGCACGTCACTCCCCCCGTTCCCCCCACCGTTCCCCACGCGCTCGCACGCCTCCCGCAGCTCGTCCAGCTGCTTCCAGAACCGCTCCTCGTCCAGCTCCAACGGCCGGCCGATGTGGATCAACTCGTTTGCCGTGTTGCGCATCCCCTCTTCGTTCATGAGCAGCTCTTCGAACAACTTCTCGCCCGGGCGCAGCCCGGTGTACTTCACTTCGATGTCCACGTCGGGCTCGAACCCCGAGAGCTTGATCATGTTGCGCGCCAGGTCGTCGATGCGCACGGGCTCGCCCATGTCGAGCACGAAGATCTCCCCCTTCTGTGCGTAGGAGCCGGCCTGCAGCACCAACGAGACCGCTTCGGGGATGGTCATGAAGTACCGGATGATGTCCTTGTGCGTGACCGTGACCGGCCCCCCCGCTTCGATCTGCTCCCGGAACAGCGGGATCACGCTCCCGTTGCTGCCCAGGACGTTGCCGAAGCGCACCGCGACGAACTTGGTCTTGGACTTGTTCGCCATGCTCTGGATGACCATCTCGCAGATGCGCTTGGAGGCGCCCATGACGTTGGTGGGGTTGACCGCCTTGTCCGTCGAGATCATCACGAAGGTCGCCACGCCGTGCCGGTCCGCGGCCTGCGCCACCTGCAGCGTGCCGAACACGTTGTTCTTGATGGCCTCGTTGGGGCTCACTTCCATGAGGGGGACGTGCTTGTGCGCGGCCGCGTGAAACACGATCGACGGCCGGTACTCCCTGAAGATCATGTCCACCCGGTCCGCATCACGCACGGAGCCGATCAGCACGCTCAGCCTCAACTCCGGGTGGTTCCGGACCAGCTCCTGCTGGATGGCGTAGGCGTTGTTCTCGTAGATGTCGAAGATGACCAGCTGGGCCGGCGCGTACTTCGCGATCTGCCGGCACAGCTCGCTGCCGATGGAGCCGCCGCCGCCGGTGACCAGCACGCACTTGCTCGTCAGGTACCCGGCGATCTCGCTCAAGTCCACCTTGACGCTGTCCCGGCCCAGCAGATCCAGGACGTTGACGCTGCGGATCTTCTGGAGCGTGACCTCTCCGTTGGCCAACTGGAAGATGCCGGGGATGATCTTCATGCTGCATTCGGTCTGCTTGCAGATCTCGAAGATCTCCCGCCGGCTCTTCGAGGTCGCGGCCGGGATCGCGAAGATGATCTCCTCGATGTTCATCTCGGCGGCCACCTTCACGATGTCGTGGCGGTTTCCCACGATCTTCACGTTGCGGATGTAGCTGCCCTTCTTGGCCGGATCGTCGTCGATGAAGCACACCACCTGGTTCTCGGAGTGATCGCTGCTCTGGAACTCGCGCAGGGCCATGGCGCCCGCGCTGCCGCCCCCGATGAGCATGGTGCGCTTGCGCCCGCTGCTTCCGTTCCCGCGGATCTCGCTGCGCAACAACCGGTAGGCCAGCCGCGAGAAGGCCAGGAACCCCACCAGGAACATGCCGTTGATGATGGGATAGCTCATGGGCAGCTTGTGCATCCCAGAAAGGATCATCGCGAACTGCAGCACGGCGATGATCCCGGCCGATAGCACAATCAGCATCAACTCCCGCACCCCGGCGAACCGCCACAGGGAACTATACAACTTCATCGGGAAGAAGATCGCAATGGCGGCAATACTGTAAAACACCGAATACAAACGCCAGTGCTGGATGAAGCCGGACTTGAGCGTGGCGGCGAGGTGGAACTCAAAGCGCACGAAGAGTGCCAGAAAAGACGCTAAATTTACCAAAAGTAGATCAATGCAGATCAAGATCGCGACACGCGTTGTCTTCTTGATGTGTTCCTGATCGAATGGGTTCGACATATGTAAACTCACTGGGGGCATGAATAGCACAAATAAAGAATTCGCCCAATATGAAGATTCACCGTTTCAATAATTCCCTGTTCAAACCAGAACGGATAACTGAATCAGCTTGAAAAGACCGCTTGCGAGGTGCAAAGTTGCAAATCCTGACTTGTGGTCGAATTTGGCTCCCCCCAAGGCAGGCACGTAGGAACGTTTACAACTATTTCAGCTGCAACTGTCCTATGCTGCTCGGAAAGTGGTCGACGTTCCCTTTTCTTGTCTCAGGAGACCTTCATGTGTGGTCTATCCGGTTTTTTCAAGCATCCAGCAACTGCGACCGAGATGGAGTCGCTTGTCTTGAGGATGAACGACCAACTCCTGCATCGTGGTCCCGATGACGGCGGCATCTGGCTCGACCCTTCTTGCGGGATTGCATTGGGCCAGCGACGACTGTCCATCATCGACCTTTCTCCGGCCGGTCACCAACCCATGCACTCTTCGTGTGGTCGGTACGTGATTGTGTTTAATGGAGAAATATACAACTACCAGGAAATTCGGGATGAACTCGAAAAAGCCGGGGTCTCTCCGGTCTGGCGCGGGACTTCCGATACGGAGGTCATGCTGGCAGCATTTGCACACTGGGGTGTCTCCGAATCGGTCCGACGTTTCAATGGTATGTTCGCGTTCGTTCTATGGGATCGGAAAAATCGTACCCTGGTGCTCGCCCGTGATCGAATGGGCAAAAAGCCTCTTTATTACGGGTTCCATCAAGGCACTTTCATGTTCGCCTCTGAGTTGAAGGCATTACAGGCACATTCGGATTTCAAGAGCCAAATCGACTCGCAATCGGTCGCGCAGTTCCTTCGCTACTCCTACATTCCCACGCCTTACACCATTTTCTTGAATACCCGCAAACTGGAACCGGCCAGCATCCTCACCCTCACGTGGAATGACCTGCAATCCGGCCGGCTCCCGTTGCCTGAAAAGTACTGGAACATCAGCGTCGTTGCCGCACGGCAGGTGGCCAACCCCTTTCCTGGAACCTTTCAAGAGGCCCAAGACGAACTGGAACGGCTCCTGCTTGACGCAGTTCGCATCCGCATGATCGCCGATGTCCCTCTTGGCGCGTTCTTCTCAGGCGGCATCGACTCGACCCTGGTCGTGGCGCTGATGCAGGCTCAAAGCAGTCGGCCTGTAAAGACCTTCACTATTGGGTTCGAGGACGAGAGCTACGACGAAGCCAAGTACGCAGCAGCCATCGCAGCCCATCTGGGCACACAGCACACCGAGTTGACGGCCACATCACAGCAGGTTCGAGATGTGATCCCTTTGCTCGCGCGCATGTACGATGAGCCCTTCGCCGATTCCTCCCAGATACCCACTTACCTGGTCAGCAAGTTGACAAGGGAACACGTAACGGTCGCGCTCTCCGGAGACGGCGGCGACGAGGTCTTCGGCGGATACAACCGCTACGTCTACGGTCCCAAGGCCTGGAAGGCGTTTTCCCGTATACCCCTGCCGGTTCGCAGGCGCCTGGCAGACAGCCGGCTGCTTACGACCGAGAACATCTGGAAGTTGGTGGGGACCATCAAGAAATACTTGCCTGGGTTCTTCAATCACCGGATCCCTGAGCAGAAGATCTCAAAATTACTGGGGATTCTGTCGTCCAGGGACAAGATCGACCTATATCACCGGCTCACCTCGTTGCATCCGAACCCAGAAGGGTTCTGCAACTTCGCCGTGGACCCCGACCGGGATCCCCACGCACACCGCTTCATCCCTCCGGGGTTCACCTTCGCTCAGGCCATGCAACTCTGGGACATGCAGTACTACCTGCCGGATGACATCCTGGTGAAGGTGGACCGGGCCTCGATGGCAGCCTCGCTTGAGAGCAGGGCGCCCCTGCTGGATTACCGGGTCGTGGAGTTCGCCTGGTCACTCCCAATGGAATGGAAGATTCGGGAAGACTCGGGGAAATACATCCTTCGTACGATTTTGCAAAAATACCTGCCTCAGGAATTTTGGCAGCGCCCTAAGTCCGGATTCGGGGTTCCTTTGGAGAGGTTGGGGTTTTGGGAAAACGACCTGAAAATGCAATTAGGTAAAGGTGATTCGGGAATTTCATGGCTGACTTGTAAAAGTATATATAAATACAAAACTGAGATGCCCATTGGATTTAAATGGATATTGTCAACGCTTTTAAAATTTGATAAAAGCATATGAAATTCACGGTTTTTACTCCTACCTATAATCGCGCGAAACTTCTCTCTCGTGTTTTTGAGTCTCTTCTTGCGCAAACTTATAAAGATTTTGAATGGCTCATAATTGATGATGGGTCTACAGATGACACGGGTAAAGTCGTAGATAACTTTTCAATTATTGCGCCTTTTCCCATTCGTTATTTCTGGCGAGAAAATAAGGGAAAAGTAGCTTCCATCAACGAAGCATTGGACCTCGCAGAGGGTGAATTCTTTCTCGTTTTTGATAGCGACGACTGGTGTACGGCTGACGCGTTGGAAGTGTTCATGGCTACCTGGAATTCTCTTTCTGAGGAGGAGAGGGGAGAGTACTCAGGCGTTTCATGCTTAAAATCTTTCGTCAATGGAAAAATCGTCGGAGAAGACTACAAGAGAATGGAACAATTCGGTGAAACATATGTTGATAGGTTCAATAAAAGAATTAAAGGGGACAAATGGGAATTAATTAGAACTGATGTTCATCGGAAATATCGATATGACCTATCATCGGGTGAAAGATACTTGGCCCCAGAATATTCATGGCTTTTAATAGGCAAAGAGTTTAAGACCGTTTTCATTAATCGGTCACTTTCGGTTGTCGAATATCAAACAGACGGTATTTCAAAGAACAATATTAAGCATCGCGTCGGCAGTTCAACAAATGCAATGAAGTTTTATTGTTTGGCCAATCAGTGCTCCACTAGTATTTACAATTCAACCAAATCAGAAATAAATCTGAAAAGATTCGCTTTGCATGCCGGAAAATATGGTCTGTTATCTGAAGGTGCAGTTATTGCGTCCATAATGGGGTTTTCTCTCTTTTTTCATGACAAATTGAAAATTACTTTGCGGAAGAAAAGTCGCGGATAATGATAGATAAACTCATTCTCGGGCTTTTTTCCCTAGCGTTGTTTGTTAGCCCATTTCATTTTTTTGGGAGCAGTCTTCCTCAGGTTGCAGATTATATTACAATTATTGCCGTTGCGCTGGTTTTCATAAACTATAGAGTTAGAGAAATATTCAACTATTCGGCCGTCAGGGCGCTTGTATATTATGTATTTTTGGTGTTTGTTATAAATTTGGCCGGATTCGGACTCAACCTACACTCAAAGACAAATTACTATTTCTTTTTAAGTACTATTTATTATGTTTATAATTTTTTGGTATTTATTTCATTTTTGGCAATTCTTAAGCGATTGGATAAAGTTTGTATAGATTTATTTGCGTTTATTGTTTTTGCAACTTTATCTTTTCAATTCTTGCTTGGTTTATCTAGCTCCATCGGAATTCAAAAACCACAATTTAGGAATACATTATATTTCAATAATCCTAACCAATTGGGTTATTTTGCAATTCTATTCTTTTCGATATTTGCAGTTTTACCAAGCCGGTTGCGTTCTAACAAACTATTTGTTTTAACTGCGTTCTCGTTCGCGTCGTATCTTATATTAATATCAGCGTCTAGAGCAGCATATGGCAGTACAATTTTGGTTGCAGCAATAATTGTATCAAAAGAATCATTCAAGCTAAAAGTTTCGTCGATGATATTATTGAGTCTTTTTGGCGTTTTCGCATTCTATGTAATAAACAATAATAGATTTGTCTCAGCACAAATCGATAGAATTGGAAAACGCACAGAGACTGAAAGTTCACCTGGAAAAACTGTGCTAAAAGAAAGAGGATATGATCGGTTTATTCAATATCCAGAATTAGCTATATTGGGCGCAGGAGAAGGAGCTTTTGATAGATTTACCAAAACGTATCATTCTGGCGAGGTTCATTCTGGTTTAGCTAATGTTTTATTCTCATATGGCATATTAGGATTAATTCTGTTTATTAGATTTTTCTATTTTATAATAAAGAGCAAGCCAGTGAGTAATTTGGCTACTTTTCTTCCAATTTTAATATTTAACCTAGCACATCAAGGAATGAGAGTAACTCATTTCTGGATACTACTATGCCTAATATATTTTATTTCCGAAAAAGAAATATATTTAAATAGGAATTCAATGAAACATGGTGAGATTAAATGAAAAAAATACTTTTTATTGTTAATTCGCTTGGGTATGGAGGAATTCAGTCTACGTTTGTGACTCTTATTAAACATTTATCAAAACATCAATCTATCGAATTAACGGTGAGATTGCTTAGTAATAAAGGAGTGTACTTTTCACAACTCCCCCCAAATATCAAAATTATCGATTCAGAGATTGGAGAAAGCAATCGTTTAAGACCGTTTAGAGAAACAGTAAGTAATAGTCTCAAAAAATTCGAAATAAAATCTATTCTGCAATTAGCAACTGATTCATTCTTTGCTTTTTTATATTCGCCCAGGGACCTTTCCTTCGGTGATAAAATAAGGTATAGAATAACAAACAATATGAGAAATATGGAACCATATTATGATATTGCAGTGGCCTATTCCGATGCATCACCTTTGTTCTATCTATCGCGAAAGGTGAAGGCAAAACGAAAATATGTATGGATTCATTCGGACTACGCCAAAATTAAAAGAGATCCAACTAGTCTAAGTTTGTATTATTCATTGGTTGATAATATCATATGTGTGTCTGAGGATGTAAAGAAGTCATTTATAGAAAAATGTAAAAGAGAAAAAGATAAAACCATTGTTATCAACAATATGTTAGACTATGAGAAAATAAACGAAATGAGCTCTGTCGAGTTTAATCTATTTGATAAATCGAAGATTAACATTGTAAGTGTTGGGCGGCTGACAGAAGAAAAAAACTACACATTACTCTTAGATATATTTATAGAATTACGCAGTAAGTACGAAAATATTTGTTTATATATAATTGGAGATGGTGTTTTGAAGGAGAGTCTACAAAAAAGTATAAAAGGTAAATTATATGAAGATTCTATTGTATTTACTGGATTTCAAGAAAATCCGTATAAATATATAAAAAATAGTACTATATATGTTCAAACATCACTGTATGAAGGGTTTTCCACTACGATTAACGAGGCGAGGTATTTACAAGTGCCAATAGTAACAACAAAAGTGGCCGGCGTCTGTGAAATACTTGAGGATGGAATAACTGGATTAATAGTTGAATGTAAAAGAGAAAAAATTAAAAAAGCAATAGAAAATCTTATAATTGACGAAAAATTAAGGAAAAAACTAATTGATAACTTAAGGGAAAAAACGGAAATAAATATCCAGGAGAAATATCTTGAAAAACTATTTTTATATTGAGTTCCGCATGGAAGATTTAAGGATATTTAACTGTTGATATATATCTTTTCGAGAAAGAGAAGAATAAGGAAAACGTTCAAACACGCCAGTCTCAGATAAAGTTGCAACTACTTCTGCACGAAAAGCAGATACAACTGAATTGGGTGGAATATTTGTTGTTACTACTGCATTCGCCCCGATAATTGTATTGTTTCCGATACAAATGGGGCCTAAAATGGCGGCGCCGGGCCCAATTGAAACATTATCTCCAATTATCGGCTGTTCTTGTGTGCCATTTGATTTACCATAATTTCCGCCAAGGGTGACATTTTGCCGGATTGTAAAATTATTACCTATTGGACCAGACTTGCTGTCAATAATTATCCCAGATCCGTGGGATATAATGAATCCAGGACCGATTTCAACATTGGAGGAAATTCTGCAATGACATAAATGCCGCATAATTCTTTCAGAGAAAGCTGCACCAATACGGAACTTCTCCTTCTGGAAAAAATGTCCAATTCTAAAAAGAAAAACCGCACGAAAACCGACATTTAAACAAATTTCCTTACATATCAGAGAGGGTAGAATGGGGAAAAATATTTCTTTATTATTACGTAAACGCAAATAATCAATATTTAATAATTTATAGCTATTGTAAAGATTTATAAACATCTTAAACCTCAAGAAAAAGCGCAAAAAAGTCTCAATACAGGATATTCTTTTACTCTATGACGAGCAACAAATCAAGTTTTTTGCCTATAGAAAAAACTATGATTTTTTCGATTTTTTATGATATGGTCGTATAAAAGTGGACACCTGACTAAAGGGGTGTATAGTCCCCAAGGAGGGTTCCATCGTAGATAAAAAACTTCGCATTTTCAGCAAACTGTTCAAGGCAGTCATTGTTGGATTGCTGAGGGAGAGCGATGAATCCTTGGCCGCTATCATGAAGAACATCCCTGTTTGTGAGAAGTCAATTCGAAACTTGGTCCGACTGCCGGAGATCGATGTCGGTCATGGCCCGGCTTGGGCACCGAAAACCTCGGAGCGAACTGAAAACCCCGAATTACAATTAAATCAACGATATATGGAACTTGAGCGTAATTACTTAAAAAAAGCATCAGCCTTCTTCGAGAAAGAAACGGAAAGCACCCACTGATGGAAATGCTGAAAGGCGAATATACCGTTTCCGAGATGTGCAGGTGTCTTTACATCAGTCTAGTTGCCCTCTATTCATGGCGGCGGGCTCACCACTGTCGGGACGCTCGTACCAAGGAAAAGAAAAAACGCATGACCACTATCCGGCAATCCCATCATGCGAGCCGCAATGCCGGCGGTCCCGGTACGCTGGACCGGAGGGAGAGCGGCGGGCACCTTGTGAGGCGAGTCGTTAATACGCTGAAACTCGCGTCCAGGCTGTCCGGCGATCCCCAAAATCGTCTGAAGGTGACACCTGGTACGACGCACGGGGAGGAACTCATTCTGAATCAACTGAACCGAAACTTCACCTCTAAGGCGCCAAATCATGCTTGGGTGGTGGACATCACGGACCGCCGCAACTCTGGCTGGCAGTACCTAGCCACCGTGAGTCATCTGCATAACCTTATGGTCTGTCCCTGTAAAAATCACATATTGGGACAGAATTTTATAAGGAGGGGGTCTTGAGATAGAAGACTAGTGTGGTTGTAGAAGTTCAATTCGATAGTTTACAGGAAGCTAAAGAGAAATATAGTAATATAAAGCAAGGAGTAAATAATATGTTTTATTGGAGAGAGCAATCTAAAGACCCAACGGAACTAAAACTTATATACGCCCTTGATGCTTTCCTGCAGTCAATAACAAAATTCGAGGAAGTTTCTAGAATCGAATTGATTTTAAATTTTTGCAGAGGAAAAGACGTTCTCGACATTGGCGCAGGAGAGCACGATATTTCCCTTTACTCAAAAGAAGGTTGGGAACATGGATTGATTTCGGATGTTGCAAAGAGAACTGTAGCTGCCGAATTGCTTCCAGAATTATGTGAATACTATAACAAACAAGGATTCGATTTCCGTTGTATTGACGCAACAAGTGACTCGTATCTTGGTGAGAAATTTGACTTTGTCTTTATTGGGGATGTTATAGAACACGTTAACGATCCTGTTGCATTGTTGAAATTTGCTAAAAGACATTTAAAAAAAGAAGGACGTATATTAATAACAACGCCAAATCCATTCGCCCCAAGATTTAGATGGAGAAGAATTACAACTAAAAGGAAATACGTTATTGCAAATCTGGAACATGTTAGTTGGATATCTTTGTCAAATATACATGAAATAAGTACACGAGCAAATCTTGAGATGGCTGCTTTGTATTGGCCGTTAGCTAGTAAACCGAATAAATATTATCTAAAAAATATGCAAATACTTGCAAAAAAATTGTTATCACGAATTCTTCCTGTCGAAGAATTGTTTGCAGAATATATAATAGAGTTTAAGCTGCCGAATAAAGAAGATTGACGACAGTAGTAATTGTGGCAACGTAGAGCAATATATCCAACAACGGTTTATATTTTTCTGGCAACATGCGCTCATTAAAGATAAATTTCATATGGTCATTTGCGGGAAATGCATTCTCAGCATTATCAATGTGGCTATTACTGGTGTTAATCACAAAATTGGATTCACCTAGAACTGTTGGTGTTTTTGGCATGGGTCAGGCTATTGCATTGCCGGTAAATATGTTCTTCGGCTTAAAGCTACTATTCGTACAAGTAACAGATGCAGGAGATAAATATACATTAGGGCAGTATTTATCAGTAAAATTGATAAGCATGGTTGGATCTATGATTGTAACAACGTTGATTGGACTTATTCTATATGATCGCGAAACAGCGTTGGTGACAATATTGTTGGGTTTTGGCTATTCAGTAGTATCATTGAAGGAGATATATATTGCTATTATGCAAAAGAATGAGAGAATGGATTACGCCTCCATCTCAAAGATAATTGAAGGAATTACTACTCTAATATCTTTTGGTCTGATATTTTATCTATTCAAAAATTTAATCTACTCAATTACTAGTATGGCATTTATTCGAATAGCAATTATGCTGATTTATGACATTCCGGTCGCCAAAAAAGTATTAGAAATTGATGGAATAGGAAATATAATAAAGCCTTCGTGTGATTCGAAGAATATATTTAAGTTGGTTTTTGAGACTCTTCCACTAGGATTTGTTGCATTGCTTGGCTCATTATTCACAAGTATGCCTAGATTATTTCTCGATGGATACAGAGGAAAAAATCATGTTGGCTATTTTGTAGCAATGTCTTCGTTGCTTGTTGCAAGTAGCATGATTGTAAATGCTATGAGTCAAACAGTTAGTCCTAGACTGGCTGTATATTATCAGAAAAATAAAAAACAATTTCGAATATTGTTGACAAAATTATTAATTCTTGGTTTGTTGATAGGAACTAGTTCGGTTGTCGCAGGAGTTCTCGTAGGCGAATACTTTCTTACTTTAGTCTTTTCAAAAGAGTATTCAAGTTATAACAATGTTCTTGTTTTATTGCTTGTGGCAGGATCAATGCAGATCCTATTTACATTTATGATAGTTGGATTAACAGCAGCTCGCATATTCACTATACAACTTCCCTTATTTATGTTATGCGTCAGTGTTGTCGTAATTGTCTCATTTATATTAGTGCCTCGCTATGGAATGCATGGAGCGGCAATATCTCTAATATCTTGTTATTCGATTGGCTTTTTCGGTAGTACAATGGCTTTGATTTCTAAGTGGTCTGACCCTGTGAAAGTGGACACTTGACGTAAGGGTGTAAAGTCCCACGGAGGGTTTCATGGACGGCAAGAAATGTCGCGCTTTTAGCAAACAGTTCAAGGAAGACTCGGTCAGGTTGGTGACGGAGATCGGGGAATTCTGGGCTGCAGTCGCGCGGAACATCGGCGTTGGTGAGTCGTCGCTTCGCAGCTGGGTCCGCCAGGCAGAGATCGATTACTGTCCTGGCACGGCCCAGGCACAGACCATTTTGGAGCGAGCAATAATCATAGAATTGCGGTGCACGCTCCGAGATGTGGAACGTGAGAGTGATTTCCTAAAAAAAACAGCAGCCTTCTTCACGAAGGAATCGGAAAGAAATAAGTGAAGGTAGCGCTAAGGGCCGAATATACTGTTGCAGAAATGTGCAGGTGGCTGAAAATCAGCCGCGCGGCCCAATATTCATGGCGGCGGGCCCACCACAGTCGTGAAGACCGTGCCAAGGTCAAGCAGCAACTGCTGGACAAGATCCGGCAAGCCGATGAGGCGAGCCGCGGAATCTACGGCAGCCAGCGCATTCTGCTTGATCTGGAGGAAGTTGGCGAGCAGGTAGTGCGGCACCAGTTGGCACTAATGCGCGAGGCCGGGCTTTCCAGGGTGTCCAGAATGCGTTGGATGGCGATGACGGATTTGAATCACGTGGAGGAAATCTTCGCGAAACTTTTGGACCGGAACTTTACGGTGGAAGTGCCGAACCAGGCTTGGGTGGG
>Ga0302247_1000812_pt1 | contig 26792 bp, 27 predicted proteins | sample AAG_UR_Ile_MG_FD_193529 | JGI IMG/M metagenome (GOLD analysis project Ga0302247, IMG submission 193529) | Enriched activated sludge microbial communities from anaerobic digester in WTTP, New Holstein, Wisconsin, United States - AAG_UR_Ile | ecosystem: Engineered > Bioreactor > Anaerobic >...
GGTTATTCGGTGACCAGGCCCTGCATCAACTCGCGGGAGGTGACCATGTGCTGGAGCACGTAATAGGTCGTGTAGGCCGCCTGGCGCACCACGACGTCCCAATAATCCTCATAAGTGGCGGTGGTTTCCGCGTCGACGAGCTCGTCGGTGGAGCCAACCTCGAGGAGCTTGGCCGGCGGATCCAGCAGCAGGGAGTGGAGCAGCTCCAGGTCGGCCTGGGTGAAGAGCTCGTCGGCCTCGAGATCCCCCTCGACGCCCTTGTAGAAATCGCCGCTCTTGCCGGCGGGATGGAACACGGCGCTGTAGTCGAGGTTCGTGTCGAACAGCAGGAAGAACTTGATGGCCTTGCACTTCCCCGACGCGCAGGACAGAGGGTCACCGATGAGCCGGGCATAGCCCAGCAGCGTCTTTTCGGCGTCGTAAAGGGACCAGAAGGTCGTGTTGCCCATGGTCACGTCCTTCTCCGAGAGCAGGTCCACCGGAATCTGGTGAATGATCCTATGGGTCGCGGTGGGATGGTAGGCCGTGAACCAGGCGGTCTCCTCCTCGGTGAGCGGGACGCGGTCGGTGGTCTTGGTCTTGTCGTCGCAGGCCGCGAACGCCAGGGAAATCAGGATCAGCATCAGGGGAAAGAGCAGGTTGCGGTTGCGCATGGGTGCCTCCGGCCGCCAGGAATGGGCGCTGGATCTATAGCAGAAGACCGGGCCTAGCGCAAGCCCTGGAGGGGAAAAACTCCCTGTCATTGCATGAAAATTTATGGTTCTGTGAACAAATATTGCATCTTGAGGGAGTCGAACCCGATTTCGATTTCGATTTCGATTGGGAGAAGGGAATGTCATTTCTACAGGACGCAGGACTCCTCGACCCATAGGCCGCCCGCGTCGTGGCAGATTTCGGCGGCCGTGCGGGCGACGTCCCAGAGCTTGATCTCGTCGAGGTAGCCGGTGAAGAAGTGGCCGTTCTCCGCGCTCCCGCCGCCGAGGTAGTTCGAGGCCACGTAGAAGCGGGAGTCGGCCATCACGGGGACGGGGCCGCCGGGGAGGACCTCGGCGGTGCCCGAGGGCAGGCCGTCGACGAACAGGGACAGGTTCGTGCCGTCCCAGGTGAAGGCGACGTGGTGCCAGGAGCCTGTGGGCACCATGCCCGTGGAGACCACGGCCGAATCCCAGTCGCCGACCCCGGCCTCGAGGGTGAATTCGGGGGTCAGGGCCATGTAGAAGCCCAGGCCGGTGGCGTCATAGCTCTCGACGGAGGAGACGATCATGGACAGGTCCATCCCGACCATGGAGGCCTGGATCCAGGCTTCCACCGTGAGGGCCTCGGTCCCCTCGTACCCCGGACCGCAGTCCATGTAGGCGCGAAGGCCGGCGGTGGAGTCGAAGAAGATGCTGTCGCCGATGCGCCCGGGCATGCCGCGCAGGACGGCGCCCGTGCCGAACTCGTGGATCACGCACATGTTGTTGGTGTCCGCCGAGTTCATCTCCTGGGCGGACATGGTGTCCATCTTGTACCAGCCGACCAGGCGCTCGTCGGTGTCCACGCAGGCAGAGTCGTCCACCGTGCAGTCCTCGTTGCACGCGAGCTCGCCACCCGCGTGACCCCAGGTGACGCACGTGGACTCGCCGAAGTCGGCGCCGTCGCACTCCTCGGTGAACTCCCGCGCGTCGTCCCCGCAGGCGTACTCCCACTCGCAGGTCGACGAGCAGCCGTCGCCGGAGCTCATGTTGCCGTCGTCGCACGCCTCCTCGCCCAGGACCTGACCGTCGCCGCAATACCCGTTGTTGACGTTGTTGACGTTGTTCACGTTGTTGACGTTGTTCACGTTGTTGGCATTGTTCTCGCTCTTCTTGCCCCCGTCGTCACAGGCGACGGACCAGAACAGCAGGGCGACGAACGACAGGGTGTGGATGCGCATGGTTCACTCCTTGGTGGGATGCAGGGATTTGTGGAACGACAGGAGACGCTGCTCGTGGCCGGTCTCCTGGGCGACGAGCTCGCCGAAGACCTCCTGGAGGTCGCCCATGTCCGAGAGCGCCATCAGGCTGCGATAGAGGGCGGCGGTCCCGCGCTCTCGGGCGGCGGCGGCCAGCAGCACGTCACCGAGGGCGGCGCCGGCAGACACCACCGGGAGCTCGACGATGCGCGAGACGTTCTCGCCCACCTCGGCGTGGGGGATGCCCTTGGTCCGCCAGTGGGGCCTTTTTCTCAGAAGAATGTCCCGATGGTTCTGCTCCTCGAGGGCGAGGATCCGGAAGAGCTTCACGACCTCGGGGGCGACGGCGTCGGCGTGCAGCCGGGCGGCCTCGACGTAAAAGGCGTGGCTCTCCTCTTCGATGCGGACCGCGAAGTCGATGATGTCGTCGAGGGTGGCGTTGGTCCAGTCTCTCATGGCGCGTCTTCTCCAGAAAATCAATTATTCCGGCGACTTCGTCGCCTCAAACGGGACACCCTTTGGCGGGCGTCCCTGTGTCCGACTTCGTCGTCACCTGTCAGCCAGCAGGGCGTCCACGGCGCGGGCGGCCTCGTGGCCATCGGCGACGGCGTGTATGATATCAGGTCCGTGGAGAATGTCACCGGCGACGAAGACGCCGGGGAGCCCGGTGGCCAGGGCGGGGGCGCGGCCCCGTGCGATGCCCAGCGCGGTCTGTTGTTCGGGGGTCAGGAAGGACCAGTTGGCGCTCTGGCCGATGGCCTCCACGATCTGGGTGCCGGCGTAGCAGGAGGTGATCTGCGGGGACAACCGCGGATCGAAGCGGCCCGACTCGTCGAAGACGCGGTCGCAGCGGCACACCGAGAGCCCCGAGATGCGGCCCTCGCCGTCGAACTCCACGGCCTGGGGCGCCCAGGACGGCTCCATCACGATGCCCTCCTCCTGGGCCTCCTCGATCTCCTCCTCGTCCGCGGGCATCTCGTGCCGGCTCTCCAGGCAGGTCACGAGCAGGTCCACCTTCCCGTGGCGGAGCTTCTGCAGGCGCGCCAGGGTGCGGGCGATGTCCATGGCGACGTTGCCGCCGCCGACGACCACGATCTTCTTATCCACCGGGATCTCTTCCCCGACGCGGTGGCGCCGCAGCAGCTCGATGGCCCGGTACACCCCCGGGGCCTCCCAGCCCGTCATGCGCGTGGTGCGCCCGTCGAACAGGCCGATACCGACGATCACCGCGTCGTGGGAGGCCTTCAAATCGTTGAAGGAGACGTCGGGCCCCACGGAAACGCCCATGCGGAAGGTCACGCCCATGGCCTCGATGGCGGCGATCTCGGCGTCGAGCACCTCGTCGGGGAGGCGGTAGGCGGGGATGCCGTAGCGCATGGTGCCGCCGGCCTTCGGCATGCGCTCGAGCACGGTCACCGCGTGGCCCATCCCCGCGAGGTAGTACGCGGCCGCCAGGCCCGCGGGCCCGGAGCCGATCACGGCCACCTTCTTCGGCGCGGCGGTGCCGGTCTTCAGGCCGACCGCGGCCTTCACCCGCTCATCCTGGGGCAGGTGATCCAGCGCGTACCGCTTGAGCCAGCGGATGGCCACGGCCTCGCCGCGATGGGAGAGGGCGCACACGGTCTCACACTTGTGGGTGCAGACGCGGCCGCACACCGCGGGCAGCGGGTTGGTCTCGTACATGATCCGCACGGACTCGTCGAGGCGGTCGTCGTAGATCGCCCGGATGTACTCGGGAATGGCCATGTGCGCCGGACAGGTGGCCGTGCAGATGCCGCACTCGATGCAGCGGGCGGCCTCGCGCAGCGCGGCCTCGCGGGAGAAGCCGTGGACGATCTCGAGGAAGCCTGAGACGCGCTGCTCCGGCTCCGCCTGGGTCATCCCCTGGCGCTTCAGGTCCAGCCAGGAGGTGTGATCGGTCTGCACCCAGCCGGGATCCTCCGAGTTCCGGTGATCGGGCCGGAGCGTGAACGTCTCCCGCTTCCAGGTCACCGCCTCCAGGGGGTCCTCCTTCAGGCTCGGCTGGGTGTAGATGTACCGGCGGCTCATCTGCAGGCTCTTGCTCGGGCAGGAGTCCACGCAGAAGGCGCAGAAGCAGCAGCGGCCGTAGTCGATCACCGGCCGCTGGTCGGTCTTCGCGGGATCAGCGGGGGCCTCGGGATCCGGGGTCATGGTGATCGCGGCCGTGGGGCAGACCCGGGAGCAGTTGCCGCAGCCCAGGCAGGCGGCCAGATCGTTGGCGTGCATGCCCCGGTAGATCAGGCTGGGACCGGGCTTCCCGTGGACGTTCAGATCGTGCTTCGGGTAGCAGATCGTGGCCGGCCGGCGGAACAGGTTCGCCAGGATGGAGAAGGGGGCGAAGAAACTCTTTTCACCGAGTGCCATGGTGGCCTCCTAGCGGTCGATGTCCGGCGGGCAGATGGCGAACGACATCATCCACGCGGCGACGTCGTCGATCTTCATGCCCGGAAGGTGCTTGTGGCACAGGTACAGGCCCGCCGGCAGGGAGGGCCCGCGCACGGAGACCCGGTAGGGCTTCTCGCCGCCGTCGGAGACGACGTAGTAGCCGAACTCGCCCTTGGAGCTCTCGACCTTGGAGTAGGCGTCGCCGGCGGGGACCTTGAGCTTGGCCAGGTTTCCCAGGTCGGCGTGCACCGGGCCCTCGGGGATCCGGGCCAGCAGCCGGCGCAACACACGCAGGCTCTCGGCGAAGTCCAGGCGCACCTGTACCGCGCGGGCCAGCGCGTCCCCGCCGCCGGAGGTGGGGATGTCCACCTGGATCTCGGGGTAGGCGGCGTAGGGAGCGTCCACGCGGATGTCCGCCTTCACGCCAGTGGCGCGCAGCGCGGGGCCGGTCACGCCCGAGGCCATGGCCTCCTCGGCGGTGATCGGCGCCAGGCCCTGGAGGCGGTCCCACACCACGTGGTTCTCGTAGAGCAGCCGGTCGTACTCGGGCATCTGGGCCTCGAGGTGATCGAGCAGCGAGGAGACGGAGTCGAACCACCCCTCGGGGGCGTCGTTGCGCACGCCGCCGGGCACGTTGTAGATGTGGTACACGCGGGCCCCGGTGAGCGCCTCGAAGCGGTCGAGGATCAGGTCCCGCTCGATCATCATCAGGTACATCGTGCTGTAGTGCCCCAGCGCGCCCGCCAGACCTCCCATGCCCATGTAGAGCGAGCCCAGCCGCGAGAGCTCGAGGGTGATCGAGCGCATCCAGCGTCCGCGGATCGGAACCTCGCAGCCCAGCAGTTTCTCCACGGCCTGGCAGTAGGCGACCTCGTTGGGATCCGGATCCGGGACGCAGACCCGCGGGATCAGGGAGACGTTGGCCGCCCAGGCCTTGTTCTCCATGGACTTCTCGAAGCCGCGGTGGAGCATGCCGGCGTTGGGCCGGACCCTTACGATCTCGGTGCCGATCATGGTGAGCACGTACCCGAAGTTGCCGTGCATGCCGGGGTGGTTGGGCCCGAAGAACAGATCGTAGTCGGCGTACTCGCCGGCCTCCCTCAGTTTTTCGAGGGTGGTGTAACCGTCAGGAAGGTACATCGCCGTCCTCCTTCTGATCGGGGGCGAGCCCCAGCCCGGCGAGGGTGTAGGCCTTCATGGAGTAGGCCTTCGAGTCGAAGTCCTTGCGCAGGGGCGGCCGGTCGTGCCAGTTGTGCAGGAACAGCGGGGAGAGGTCGGGGTTCCCCAGGAAGAACACGCCCATCATCTCGTGGATCTCCTGCTCGTAGGCCTGGGCCTGCCCCCAGAGCCGGTGCGCGGTGAACATCCAGGCCTTGTCGCGCCCGGTGCGGGTCTTGACGAGCACATGAACCCGGTGCTCGTAGCTCCACAGGTGGTAGACGAGCTCGATCTCGCCGTCCTTCGGCCAGTCCACCGCGCTGATGAAGGCGAGGTGGACGAACGAATGATCACGCAGGAACGACAACAGGGGCAGGCAGCGGTCCCTCGGGACCCGCACCTCCCACTGGGCGCCGCCCTTGTCCGTGAACCGGGCCTCGTCGCCGAAGAAGCGGGCCAGCTGGCTCGCGAAGCGGTCAGGCGTCATGGTGCACCTCCCGGAGCTCCCGGAGCTCGGCCGGGGCGTCGTTCCACAGGCTCTCCACCAGGGCGGCGTCCGAGAACGGGTCCTCCCACGGCTCGAGCACGGCTTCGGTGCGGGCCAGCACGGCGTCCTGGTTGCGCTTGTACCAGTCGTGGTGCTTCCGGTAGCGCTTGTAGCCGACCGCGTGGCCGGCCTGGATCTCGTCCATCAGTTTCTGGAAGGCGTCGAGGATGGCCTGGGGGCGCGGCATGCAGCCCGCGATGGACATGTCCACGGGCAGGAATAGCTCGAGGTGGTTGATCACCGGATAGGCGTCCCAGTAGATGCCCCCGTTGATCGGACACGAGCCGAAGCCCACGACGTACTTGGGCTCCTGCATCTGCTCGTACGAGTAGATCACGCGCTTGAGCGTCTTCACCGACAGGTAGCCAGTGATCAGCAGCAGGTCGGCCTGCCGCGGCGTGGCCATGGGACCCATGCCGAAGCGCTCCATGTCGTAGCGCGAGGTCATCGACGGCGGCAGCTCGATGGCGCCGCAGCCCGTGCAGTAGTAGAGCATCCACATGGAGCGCTTGCGGAAGTAGTTGAGCACGCTCTCCCAGGCGCTCTGGCGCTCGTCGCGCAGGTTGAACAGGACGGCGTCTTCCATGTCAGAACCCCCCCTTCGTGGTCAGAAGCTGGATGAACGCGAGGGACCCCGCCCACTTCCACAGGTGGGCGATGCCCTGCTCGATCCGGTAGCGGGCCATCACGGCGTTGACGGCCATCGAGGTCAGGTACACCAGGACCTGCTTGCCGAAGAACGTGGCCGGGTTGGCCGCGCCCCCGAGAAACAGGTTCACGATCAGCGCGGTCTCGACGTACAACTGCACGCTGTGCAGCAGGAACGCAAGGCCGAGGTACTTGCCGGAGAGCTCGACCATGGGCCCCGAGGCGATCTCGGCTGGGGCGATCATCATGTCGTAGGGCCGCTCGCCGATCATGGCCTGGAAGGCGATCTCCACGGCGATAAAGCCGATGGGGAACTTCAGGAGGAACCAGTTCGACGGGCCGCCCTGCTGGGCGTTCACGATGTTCAGCAGGTCCGAGGAGCCGGTGACCAGGATCATGGCCAGGATGACCATCACCAGCGGGATCTTGTAGCCGAACATGAGCGCCAGGGCACGGGCGATCCCCAGGGGCGCCTGGGGGTTCCCCGAGGCCGAGACGCCCATGGCCATGCCCAGGTAGCCGATGGTCATCAGGTAAAGGATGATCACCAGGCTGCCCGAGCCCGTGGGCGTCCACTGCACGAAGGGGACGTAGTAGGCCGTCGCGATGAGCCCCGCCAGGGACATGATCGTGCCCAGGTCCATGACGAAGCCGTGGGTGATCGAGGTCTTGGAGAGGCACTTCAGGACGTCGAGGTAGGCCTGGTAGAAGGGCGGCCCGACGCGGCGCTGGATGCGCGCCGTGAACTGGCGGCCCAGGCCCATGAGCAGGAGCCCGATCCCCATGGCCAGGAAACTCACGCCCAGCAGCTGCGGAAGCATGTTCAGGAATCTCATGACAGCACCCCGAAGAGGATGAGCAGGGCGGCGCCCAGCAGGATGGACCACGTCGAGAAGGCCGCGCTGGAGAACCCGTCGGCGACCAGGGCGCCGGCGCGGACCAGGGCTCTGGAGATCCGGGAGAAGAGGGCCTCGGTTGCGCCCAGCGGGATCCAGGAGAAAAGGACGCGGATGGGCTGGTAGAAGGCGTAGGCGTACTGGTATCGCTCGGGCGTGAGGTTCCAGTCCGCGGGGTTCTCGCCGGCGGTGTAGTTGTCCATCATGGGCACCTTGGTGCGCCGCCCGCCCAGCACGAAGAACACGAACACCAGGGCGGCCGCGAAGGCGAACACCCCGAAGAGTGTGGCGAAGTCGATGGCTGCGGTGGCCCCGACGACGATGGTCCAGTTCGAGCGAACGGCGTCGAGCCCGTGGCTGGCGAGCACCCAGTTGACGGGCTTCAGGATCAGGCCGGGGGCGAACCCGACGGCCATGAGCGCGAGCATGAACGCCACCATGGGCAGCGCCATGAGGAACGGCACCTCCCGGACATGCTCGTGGCGGGTGGAGAGCTGGCCCAGGAAGATGCTGTGCAGCGCGCGGTAGAGATAGAGGAAGGCGCCGGTGGAGGCGAAGAACAGCGCGGTCGCCTGGAAGACCAGCTGCTTCTCGAAGAGGGCCTGGAAGATCATCCACTTCGAGGCGAAGCCCGACATCGGGGGGATGCCGGCGGCGGCGATGATCGCGAGCAGGAAGGTCAGGAAGGTCAGCGGCATGCGCAGGGCCAGGCCGCCCATGCGGTGCATCTCCCGCTCGCCGGTGCGCCACTTCACGGCGGCCACGGTGGTGAACATGGCGCCCTTGAAGACCATGTGGTTGGCCAGGTGGAAGAGCGCGGCCGCCGTGCCCAGCACGCTGTGGGCGGAGAGGGCGGTGCCGATGTAGCCCAGGTTGGCCACGGTGGACCAGGCCAGCAGGCGCTTGGCGTCATTGGTGAAGATGGCCATGAGGGTGCCCACCACCGCGGTGAGCGCCGAGATCCAGCCCAGGATGTACAGGGGCCAGGGGATGCCGGAGATCGTCCGCACCGCGCCCTCGGGGGTGTGGAAGAACACGGGCACCCAGACCAGGAACAGGCCGTAGACGCCGTACTTGATGAGCACGCCCGAGAGGAAGGGGGAGAAGTCGTCGGGCGCCTCGGCGTGGGCGAAGGCCGGCCACATGTGGAACGGGAACAGGGCAGCTTTGGTCAAAAAAGCCAGGGAAAAGAGCCCGAGCACGGGCCAGGCGGCCGCCCGCCCCGAGGCGATCCAGCCCGTCAGGGTGACCAGGCTGTCGTCGATGCGGAAACTGCCGTTGTGGAGCGCGATCCACCAGGCGCCGGCCAGCAGGGAGAGGGATCCCAGCGCGGAGAGGGCGAAGTACCAGAGACCGGCGGTGAAGGCGTGACCCCGGCGGTGCCCGACGATGACCAGGGTGAGCACCGAGGCCAGCTCCCAGCAGACGAAGAAGGTGATCCAGTCCGCGGCCAGGAAGACCCCGGCGCCGAAGCCCAGCAGGGCCAGGTAGAGGGGGGCGATCCCGGAGTCGTGGCGCTCGTCGTTGAACACCAGCGAGAACAGGGTGAACGAGGCCGTGGCCAGGGACGACATCACCAGGAAGAACCAGGCCGTGGGCGTGAGCGCCAGGTGGAGGCCCAGCGAGGACCCGAGGACGTCCACCGGAAGGGCCGCCGAGAAGGGCGCCAGTTCGCCCGGGCGGACCAGGACCAGGACGGTGGCGGTGGCCAGCGCGGTCAGGAACAGCAGCAGCCAGCGCAGGACGCGCGGCAGCGCCGAGGCGAGGAGCCCGAGGAGGGGCGGCGCGAAGACGAGGATCGGGAGCAGATATTTCATCATGGGGTCACCTGTCCTGCATCAGACCGGCGCGCCGGGGCGCGAGAAGGATACCTTTTTACCACTCCCGATCGGCGTTGCCTGCCTCGGGCCGGCGCGCCGGGGCGCGAAGGCGTCGGTGCTGGTCCGCACCACCGAAACGGGCCGGCCGCCGGCGTAGGCGGCCGAGGTATCGCCGAAGGCGCGGGTGAAGACGGCGGGCCACAGGCCCATCCAGAGGATCGCGGCCGAGAGCGCGAGGGCGCCGGCCCAGTAGGAGACGCCCGCGCAGGCTTTGCAGGCCGGTGCGACGTCGCCCGACGTCTCTTTGACGTCGGCGTGTTCCCAGAGCCCGTGGCCGACGCGCAGCAGCGCCACGCTCTCGGCCGCGGTGGCCGCGACGAGCAGCGCCACGCCGGCCCTGCCCCACATCCCCATCTCGAGGGCGCCGCCCACGAAGGAGAGCTTGCCCCAGAAGCCGGGGAACAGCGGCAGGCCGACGACCGTGGCCGTCCCCAGGAACCAGAACCAAACCAGCGAGCGCGAGGACTGCCCCAGACCCCGCCACGCGCCCCACTCCGAGCTGCGCGTGCGGGACACGGCGAGCCCGGTCACCAGGAAGAGCAGGCTCTTGCCCAGGGCGTGGGAGAACACCAGGAAGAGGGCGCCGCGCACGGCCCGGGGGTTGCCCAGGGCCAGCGCCATGAGCACGAGGCCCATCTGCGAGATGGTCGAGAACGCCAGCAGGCGCTTCCCGTCCTTCTCTGCGAGCATGGCCAGGGCGCCCAGGATCAGGGTGAGGGCGCCCAGGCCGAACAGCGCCTGGGAGAAGGAGAACACGCCGGAGACCGGCGGGAGCGAGGCGCCGCCGCGCAGGACCAGCGCGAAGAACTTCCACGCCGAGAAGGCGGCGAGCCCGGTGACCACGCCCGAGAGCAGCAGGCCCACCGCGGAGGGCGCGCGCCGGTAGGTGGCAGGGGCCCAGCCGTGGAACGGCATGATCTCCATCTTCACGAGGAACCCGAGCAGGATCAGCACCCCGGAGAGCCAGCGCACCGGCTCGGCCAGACGCCCCCAGCGGGCGCCCAGGTCGACCAGGTTGAGGGTCCCGGCGCCGCTGTAGAGGATGGCGATGCCCAGGAGCATGGCCGCGCCGGAGACCGCGGAGAACAGCCAGTAGCGGATCACCCCGCGGGGGCTGCCCGTCTGCGGGGCGGCCAGCGCGAGGGCGGCGACCGTGGAGATCTCGAGGAAGACGAACAAGTTGAACAGATCCTGGGTCAGCACGGCGCCGGCGGCGGCGGCCACGAGGACCAGGACCAGCACGTCGAAGGACACCGGCTTCTCCAGCCCGTGCTGGTGCTGGAACCACAGCGCGACGAGCGCGAGCAGCTCGAACAGAGTTACGAGCATGAGCGAGGAGGCATCCACATAAAGGGAGATGCCGAAGGGGGCCCGCCAGCCGCCCAGCACGATCACGTGGGGCGGAACCGGGCACGCGAGCATCCAGGCGCCCAGGGCGAACAGCGCGCCCAGCGTCAGCAGCGACGCGGCGCGGGTGCCCCAGGACGGACGGGGTCCCAGAAGCGGCAGCAGGAAGGCGGCGGCCAGGGGGGCGACGATGAAGGCGACGGCGGCGCTCATTCCAGCACCTCGGCGGTCTCGGGATCGTCCCCGCAGTCCAGGTCTCCGTGGGCCCGGGCGTGGAGCACGGCCAGGGCCAGGGCCAGGGTGGTGGTGCCCAGGCCGATGACGATGGAGGTGAGCACCAGCGCGGAGGGCACCGGATCGATGAACGGGGACGGCCCGCGGGTGGAGAAGGCCTCGGTGATGATGGGGACCGCGGCGCCGGGGCGCCAGCCGGTGAGCACCAGGAACACGTTGATGCCGGTCTCCATCAGGCCGACGGCCAGGATCCAGCGCAGGACGTTGCGCCCGGACCACAGGCCGTACAATCCGATGCCGAACAGCAGCAGCGCGCTGATCGCGACGATGGGCACGACGTTCATGGGGCCTCCTTGGTCGTGGGATCCTCCACGTGGGCCAGGGTGCGGACCGCGTTGGCGAGCTCGGCCGACACCTTCAAGGCGATGATCAGGTACAGCAGCATGGTGACCGGGGCCGACCAGAAGTCGCCCAGGGCGCCCGCAGCGCCGAAGTGGGCCAGGAAGGAGCCCTTCCAGACCAGGCCGACGACGCCCACCGCCACGAAGGAGAAGCCGGCCAGGCCCTCGAGCAGGTGCAGCCGCCGGGCCGAAGGCTCGCGACCGGTGGCCGACAGCAGCAGCACCAGGCCGGCGGCCAGCAGCGCGCCTCCGGGGAAGCCGCCGCCGGGGGTGAGGTGCCCGTGGAGGGCGATGGCGAAGCCCACGACGAACAGGAACAGGAAGACCCAGGGGGCCGCGGCGGTCAGGATCAGGGACGGCCTCCGCAGGGCGCCGGCCTGACCGCGGCGACGGCGGGCGAACAGGACGAGCCCGGCGCCCGCGACGGCGGCGAACAGCACGGTCACCTCGCCCAGGGTGTCGAACCCGCGGTAGTCCAGCACGATGGCGGTGACGGTGTTGGCCGGTGCGCTCTCGAGGGCGGGGGAGCCGGGACCGACCTGGTCCGGGGCGGGGCCGCGCACGTCGCGCCGGGAGAAGGCGTCGCCGAGCTCCGAGCGGCCGCGGAACAACTGGTCCCGCGCGGGACCGGTGAGCAGGAAGACGCCGAGCAGGGCCACGACCCCCGCGCAGACAAGGAAGGCCAGGAGCCTAGTCATGGGTCACCTCCCGGGCCTTCTGGGGCAGGCGCCTCCAGGAATAGAGGAAAACCGCCGTGGTCAGGCCGCATCCCACCACCGCCTGGGTGATGGCCACGTCCAGGGCGCCCAGCAGCAGGAAGAGCACGGCCGCCGACAGGGAGACCACGCCCTCGACGAGGATGGCCGACAGCAGGTCGCGCACGGTGACCACGGCCACCGCCCCCACGACCAGCGGGATGCAGACGAGCAGCACGAGCGCGGTCATGCGTCACCTCGCCGGGAGTGCACGGCGCGGGCGAGGGCGTGGGCCGCCAGGGGCGCCGTGGAGAGGAGGAAGACGGCCAGGATGAGGAGCCGGGGGATCCACATGGGCCGGAAGAAGCCGGCGCCGATCAGCACGCCGAGGAAGCCCAGCGTGCTGGCCTTGGTGCCGGCCTGCAGCCGGTTGAACACGTCCGGCATGCGCAAGACGCCCAGGCCGCTGACCACGAGGAAGAACAGACCGATCGCGATGAAGGCGTGACCCGCGTACGACATCACAGCCCCCTTTCCAGAGCCCGCCCGAGCAGCAGCATGCCCAGGAAGCTCAGCACGGAGAACACGAGCGCGATGTCGAGCACGAGCACGCTGCCCGACCACACGCCGAACAGCACGGTGAGCGCCGACAGCATGACGGTGAACACGTCCAGCGCCACCGCGCGGTCCTCGGGTTTCGGGCCCAGCAGCACGCGCGCGAGCGCCAGCAGCAGGCCCAGGGAGAACAGACCCAGCCAGACGGTCCAGATGCTCATGGCGCGAACCTCCGGATGTGATCCTCGAACGGATGGAGCAGCAGCCGGGGATCCTGCTCCTGCTCGGGGGTCGGATCGACGCAGTGGATGACCAGCTCGTCCCCCTCGGCGTCCACGGTGAGCGTCCCCGGCGTGAGGGTGATGGCGTTGGCCAGCAGCATCTTGCCGGCGTCGGAGACCAGCTCCGTCCTCGCCGTGAGCACCCGCGGCCGGATGGGCAGCGCCGGGTGCAGCACGATCCGGGCGATCTGGAAGTTGGCCTTCACCATCTCGCCCAGGAACACGGGGACAAAGAGCAGGAAGCGCGCGACCGCCGCCGGTCCGGGACCCGTGAAGCCGGCCGGCAGAAGCGGTCGGACGAAGACCGCGGCCAGGGCGGCCACCAGCGCGCCGGCGAGGATCTGGGCGGGCTGCCAGGGCACGGTCAGCGCGAGCCAGAGGATCCAGGCCGCGAGAAAGACGGTGAACCATGCACGCATGCGGACACTCCTTTTCCCCGGGCACCCGGGGAGGTGAACCAGAAATCGTCAGCGGGCCGCCACCGGCACCAGCTCGGACGCGCGCCGGGCGATCACGTCCTTGACCATCGAGCAGGCGTCCCGGATGGCCGGGTACCGCAAAGAGAGCATGGTGACGCGCCCGGCGGGCCGGCTGTGCACCACCCCCGCCGTGCGCAACAGCGCCAGGTGCTGGGAGAGGTTGGCCTTGGAGATTCCCAGGATCTTCTGCAGATCCCTCTGCTCCATCTCGCCCTGGATCTGCCCCAGCACCATGATGATCTTGAGCCGGTGCACGTTGGCGACGGTCTTCATGAAGTCGACCTGCGCGTGAAGCAGGCTGTCGTTCTGTTCGAGGGAGGTGACGATGGAATCGAGCTCGGAAAGTTTCATGGTTGCGAACGTTAGCAACTCGTTAACTGTTTGTCAAGCGCGAAAAGTCGGACTGGTCCGACAAGTCAGACTGGTCCGACTGGTCAGACTGGTCAGACAGGTCAGACTGGTCAGACTGGTCCGACTGGTCAGACTGGTCCGACAGGTCGGACTTTGTTGCTTTGCCTTTGTTTTCTTTGCTACTTTTCCGGGTGCATCAGGGCGAAGGACCGCTGCGTGATCATCTCGCGGACCAGGGCGCAGGCGTCCTTGATGGACGGGTTCTTCAGCGACAGGTAGGTGATGCGTCCGTAGGGCCGGCTGTTGATCACGCCGGACTCGCGCAACAGCGCCAGGTGCTGGGAGAGGTTGGCCTTGGAGATCCCGATGATCTTCTGCAGGTCCCGCTGCTCCATCTCACCCTGGATCTGGCCCAGCGCCATGACGATCTTGAAGCGGTGGCGGTTGGCCAGGGTCTTCAGGAAGTCCACCTGGGACTCCAGGATGTCGTTGTTCTTGTCGAGGTTCTGGATGATGACGTCGAGCTCTTGTGACTTCATGGTTGCGGCTTTTAGCAACACTGGCGCTTTCTGTCAATCCCGCTCTCTTGCCTTTTTTTGGGTGTTATTTAATTAGAGTTCAAAATGGTCAGCGCGGAGCCCGGCGCGGGGCCCTGGAACCGGGTTTCTTCGCCGGGGCGGGCTTTTCCGTCTTCTCTTCTTTTTTGGCAACAGGGTCTCCCGCAGCGCGAGAGACCCCCTGGACGTCGAACTGGAGCCCTTCGAGCAAGGCGGCGTTCGCTTCCACCGACCGGGCGAAGGCCGGTTGCAGATCCACCGGCAGCGAGGGCTGGCGCGTCGTGGAGAGCGCGTACACCGACACCGGGCGGCCCCCCTGGGTGGTCAGCAGGCCCGCCCCGTTGCGATCCGGCGTCGTGCCCGAGAAGCCCGCCGAGCCGATGATCTGGCGTCGACCCACGGGATCCCCCGCCTTGAGCCCGGTGGCGATGGAGCCGAGCTGGTAGAACATCGTGCGCACGTCGTCCTCGTGGGCGATGATCACCCGGCGACCCAGGGGCCCGGCCCAGCCCGCCTCGACCACGCGCCCGGGGGCCAGCGACCACACCGGGGGATTGCGGTGCGCGGGGAAGATCACCCCGCCCGTCTGCGGATCGGGCTCGGGCGGGGCGTTGCCGGGCAGCGGGCGCGGCAGGAACCGCCGGAAGAACGAGAGCCCGTCGGCCGTGTAATAGCCGCCCGAGGGGCCCCGATAGGCGAAGTACGATCCCTTCTTCCGCGAGACCAGGTGGACCGCCAGGATCGGCCCGTAGCCGAAGAACTTCTTGCGCAGCGTCTTCTTCTCGACGAGGACGCGCACGGTGTCGCCCCGCCCCAGCTCACCGGGCTCCAGTTCGTCACGGAACAGGGCCTCCAGGAGCACGGCCAGCTGCGGATCCTCTCCCACCGCCTCCACGGCGGCCCGCAGGGTCGTCTGGAGACGCAGGCCGACGGCCCAGGGCGCGGTCACCACGGGGGCGGTGATCTTCTGCACGGCGAAGCCCTTGGCCGTGCGCGACGCCTGCAGCTTCAACTGCGCGGAGAAGTGGTATTCGAACGTGAAGACCCGCGTGCCGTCCTCGCTCAGTTGCAGCGTGAACAACTGCCCCGGCTGGGCGCGGGCGAAGTTGAACACGTTGCGGCTCTCGAAGGCGGAGATCAGGCGCCGTGCCTCGGCGGCGTCGACGCCGTTGCGGGTCAGGCTCTGGGTGAACTTCTCCTTCTTCTGCACGCGGCCGGACACCGTGCGCGCGGCCAGCTGGTCGCGCACCAGCAGGTCCTCCTGGGTCTCGCCGGTGAGCTCCGCGGGCACCTGGAGGTTGAGCGCCGCCCGCCCCGGCGTCTTCTCGGGGAGCTCCCCCTCCCGGGCGCCGGGGGCGGCCGCGCGGGTGTTCTGCTCCACCGTGCGATCGATCTTGTCCTGCACGCTCGAACAGGAGGCCGGCGACAGCACGAACACGTACAAGTAGAGCAACCCCAGGGAACCGAAGCCGATCAGGAAGAGCCGGGCCTTCTTCTTCCACGGGGGCTCGGACGGGGGCAGGAGGGTTCGGTGTCGGTGTCGCATCCTGTGCGCATGTTAGTGGATTTCGCCGTTTTCGCAAGTTTTTACCGGGGTCGTGGACGGTCTTGGAACTTGACTTTCCCGTGACTTCGTTTACACCAAATCTAAGGCCGGCTCCGCGGCCCCAGAGTGCCCATGCGATACCTGTCTCTTTTCCTCGGTTCCTTGTTCTGGGGTCTCCTGACGCTCCCCGCCTGCAACTCCCTTCTGGACTGGGAGGACGACCGCCCCTGCGGCAACGGCGTGGTGTCGTCGAACGAGGAGTGCGACGACGGCAACCACGCCGGCGGCGACGGCTGCTCCGCCGGCTGCCTCATCGAGTACGAGGACACCCACAAGGTGGACCTCCTGTTCGTGGTGGACACCACCGGCTCCATGGTCACCGTGCGCCAGACGCTCCACAGCCGGTTCCCCGAGCTGCTCGAATGGCTCACCCTGGTGAAGGGCGGGCTCCCGGACCTGCACCTCGGCCTCACCTCCATGGACGCAGGCGCCCTCGGGAACGTCGGTCTGAACTGCACCGAAAACGGCGACGACGGCCGGCTGCTCAAGCCCCTGCAATGCACGTCCCTGCTGAACCAGAACTACATCGTCGATCTGGCCCCGGTCGGCTGCACGATCGCCAAGGCCCAGCGGCCCGGTCAGGCGATGAACTGCACCGGGCATTCCTGCAACGACAGCCATTGCCGGGATCCCAACATCCAGGGTCTCGAGCCGGACGACCTCACCCTCCAGGTGGACGGACAGGGTTGCCCGCGCTGCCGGAACTACGTCGGGGAACCGATGGCGGACGTCTTCGGCTGCCTGCTGACCTACCCGCAGTCCGAGTGCGGCTGGGAGCAGCCTCTCGAGACGATGATGCGGGCGTTGACCTCCCAACACCCGGAGAACTTCAACTTCCGCCGTCCCGACGCCCACCTGATGATCATCTTCCTCACCGACGAGGACGACTGCTCGGCCGCCACCGCGGACCTGTTCAACCCGGAGACCGAGACCCTGGGCCCGTTCTCCTCCTTCCGCTGCGTCCAGTGGGGCGTGCGCTGCAACGAGGCCTGGGACCTCGACCCCCTGCACGTCACCGAGAACTACACCGACTGCCGGCCGCGCCTCGAGGTCGAGGACGGCAAACTGGTGAACGTGCACCGCTACGTCCAGGAACTGACCCAACTGGTCACCGCGGACGGACACCGCCCGTTCGTGCAGGCCGTGGCGCTGACCGGCCCACACCAGACGGACCTGACCGTGTCCTGGGACTCCACCTCGTGGGTCCTGACCCCGGCCGGCGAGGTCGAGGGACTGAAGGTGCTGCCCAACCTGCGGCTGTACGACTTCGCCTGGCGCCTGAGCACCGTCCCCGAGGACATGCAGTGGAGCTTCTCCAGCCTCCTCGCGCCGGACTGGGCGGAGGCCCTCGACCGCCTCGGGCAGCGGCTGCGGGACGTGATGGAGCGCAGCCAGCAGCAGTAACGGATTTTCCGTTCCCCTTTCCCTCTTTTCCGAAGTCGATTTCGTTTGTCTTTCTACTTCTGGGTCGCGAACCAGGCGATGCCGCCGGCGATGGCGAGCAGGAAGAGCACGAGCAGGGTGATCTTGACCCAGGAGTACGGGCGCTCCCCGGCGACCTTGCCGGTGGAGCCGTTGACCAGGAACCGGTAGGCCTTCTCGTTGTACCGGTAGGCAGAGATCCACAGCGGCAGCAGGATGTGCTTGAAGGTGATGTCGTGGTACTCGGTCTCCACCCAGTGCACCCGCTGGTGGTCGCCGCCGATGTCCCGGCGGATGGACTTGTCCACGGCCTTGTCGATGACCTGCTGGGCCACGGCGAAGCCGTCCTTCAGGCCGACCTGGTAGGCCTCGGCGCGGAAGCCGCTGAGGTAGGCGTCGGCGTAGGGGGCGAGGTTCTCGAGATCCCAGGGCGGCACCTGGTCCGAGAGGCGCCGCGGGATCGACTCGGAGGCCAGCACCAGGACGTCGTCGAAGGAGTCGTTCACCGTGCCCGAGGCGGGATACCACCGGGTGCGCTTCACGCGGTTCCCGTTGGAGTCCTTCTCGTAATAGTCCTCGCCGCGCTCGCCCCGGTAATGGGCGACCGTGTTGCAGTCATAGGTCCAGTGGGGCAGGTACATGCCATTGAGTTGATCGGCGTAGCGCACCACGCGCTTGAGGTTGTTGGGCGCGAACCAGAGCCCGTGCAGCCACTTCTGCCAGCGCTCGACGGCCTGGTCGCGGGTGATCTTGAACGCCAGGAGCGCCTTGGGCTTGATCCGCCGCTCGGTCTTGGCCTGGTTGACCACCTGGTTGCCACAGAACGGGCAGGCGGAGGCGGTGATGTTGGGATCCAGCGAGAAGTGCGCGCCGCAGGCGTTGCAGGCGATCTCGGCGACCTCCTGGGTCTCGGCCGAGGACTCGCCCTGCTCGAGGGCCTTGAAGAAATCGAGCTCGCGCACGGCCTGCTGCTGCTCCTTCTCGGAGTGCTGGATGCGGGCCTCGTGTCCGCAGTAGGGGCACTTGGCGCCCTGGGTGGCGGCGTTGTACTCGAGCTGGGCTCCACATCCGGGACATTCGAACTGCTTGTGTTCCATGGGTGGTTGCGCCTCCTTTGCAGGGAACGAAGGTACCAGAAAACGACCGGCATGAACAGCTGGGGACCGGGGAAAAAGCACCGGTGTCGACCCCGCGCTTGACGAAAGGAAGCCGCCGGAGGTACCCTGCAAAAAGGTTCGTTCCCGGGGAATCCACATGAAAAAACTGATCGACGCCCTCGCCTGCCTCTGCCTCACGTGGTCCATCCTCGCCTGCGACACGCCCGTCACCAACGCCGACTCCTGCGGGGACGGCTTCCTCGACCCCGGTGAGGACTGCGACGGTGACGAGTTGTCCCGGGCCAACTGCGCCGAGCTCGGCTACTACGACCAGGACGGCCAGCTCGGCTGCCGGGCCGACTGCACCTTCGACACGGCCGCCTGCTCGGGCCGCTGCGGTGACGGCCTGATCCAGGTCCTGCACGGGGAGCAGTGCGAGCAGGACCAGTTCGCCGGCGCGACCTGCCAGTCCCTGCGCCTGGGCGCCGGAGCGCTCGCCTGCACGGAGGCCTGCCAGTTCGACACGTCTGGCTGCGAGCTCGTCGCCCGGTGCGGCGACGGCGCGGTCGCCGGCTCCGAGGAGTGCGACGGGGGCGACCTGGACGGCCAGACCTGCGTCTCGCTCGGCTTCGCCGGGGGGACGCTGGGCTGCGACGCCTGCGCCTTCGACACGTCCGCGTGCGAGGACGCGGGGACCGAGGCCCGGCTGCAGTCCCTGTCGGTGGACGGCGCCGTCCTCACGCCGTCGTTCGACCCGGACGTCAGTGCGTTCGAGGCGATCGTGGGCGAAGGCGTGACGCAGGCGACGATCACCGCCGTCCCCATGGACCCGCGGGCCTCGGTGCAGATCCAGCCCGCCTCGCCGGTGGACCTCTTCGAGATCTCCAACGAGGTCGTCATCACCGTCACGGCCGAGAACCTGACGGTCCAGACCGTCTACTCCCTCACGATCCGCGTCGACGACGCCACCAGCCCGAACATCGGCGCGATGATCCAGGTTCCGGGGGGCACCTTCCAGCGCGACAGCAACGCCTCCAACCAGACCACCGTCTCTCCCTTCCGCATCAGCCCCCGCGAGATCACGCGGACCCAGTTCGCCGCCGTCACCGGGCTCGCCGATCCCAGCGACGCCAACCACAGCCTGGGCACCGGCGACCCCGTCCAACTGGTCACCTGGTATCACGCCGTGTACTTCTGCAACCGCCTCAGCCTGATGGAGGGCCGCGCCCCGGTCTACACCATCAACGGCAGCACCAACCCGGGGGTCTGGGGCCCCCCCCCGACGACCAGCAACCCGACCTGGAACGCCGCCACCGCCGACTGGGACGCCGACGGCTACCGGCTGCCCACCGAGATGGAATGGATGTGGGCCGCCATGGGCGCGGAAGATCCCTCCTCAGGGTGGGCCAAGCGCTTCGCCGGAGACGACGGCACCAACGCCATCGACGACCACGCCTGGTATTCGGTGAACAGCGGCGCCACCACCCACCCGGTCGGCGCGCTGGCGCCCAACGAGCTCGGCCTGTACGATTTGAGCGGCAACGTCTGGGAATGGTGCTGGGACTGGAGCGCCGCGTACCCCTCCGGCGTGATCACCGACCACACGGGAGCCGCCTCCGGGACCGACCGCGTGGCCCGCGGCGGCTCCTGGTACTACATCGCCTCCTACTCCTCGGTGTCCACCCGGATCAGTTTCTCCCCCCATATGTTCGTCAACCACCTCGGTTTCCGGGTGGTCCGCCGCTGAACCCTGTCCCTTCGGACAGGACAGCTTGCGTTTGCCAGAAGAATCCATATGATACAGGCGTTTCGGCGCCGGGATTGGGTCGGCGCCCCGCCTGAACCCGCCGATCCGGGCGGCCGTCTCAGTTGGATTTCAACCCCACTCACCAAGGAGTTTCGAATAATGTCACAGTGGAAAAACACGTATTTCTTCGCCAAAGGCCGCAAGTTCCCCGAGTTCCAGGGCAAGTCCAAGGACGAGCTCAAGAGCCTGCTCGGCGGCAAGGGCTACGGTCTTTACCTCATGACCTGCGAGCTGGACCTGAACTGCCCGGCCGTGCTCAACCTGCCCACCTTCCACGCCAACCGCCTCGAGAACGGCCGCATCCCGGCCGGCCTGGTGAAGGAGATCCACGAGGGGCTGCGAGAGATGGAGGCGTTCTCGGGCAAGAAGTTCGGTGATCCCGCCAACCCGCTGCTGGTGTCCGCCCGCTCCGGCGCCAAGTTCTCCATGCCCGGCATGATGGACACGATCCTGAACATCGGCCTCAACGACGCCATCGTCGACAAACTGGCCGTGGGCGACGCCGCCCGCTTCTGGCTCGACTCCTACCGCCGCCTGCTGCAGATGTACGGCGACGTCGTCCTGCAGATCGAGGACGAGCACGGAGAGGATCCCTTCGAGGAGACCCTGGATCATTTCAAGAAGGAAAAGAAGGTCACCAACGATCTCGACCTGGGACCGGTGGAGCTGCGCGAACTGATCTCCCGCTACAAGGCCGTCTATGACAAGTACGGCCACGCCTTCCCGCAGGATCCCGAGGAGCAGGTCGTGCGCTCGGCCGAAGCCGTGTTCCGCTCCTGGGGCAACGAGCGCGCCGTGTTCACCCGCCGCCTCGAGGGCATCAGCGACGATCTGGGCACCGCCGTCAACATCCAGCAGATGGTGTTCGGCAACAAGAACCCGCGCTGCGGAACGGGCGTCTTCTTCACCCGCGACAAGTCCACGGGCATCAAGCACGCCGACCACCTCGAGGGCACCGTGCTCTTCCAGGCCCAGGGCGAGGACGTCGTCGCCGGCATCCGCAACTCCCTCCCGCTCGAGGCCCTGCGCGATCACGAGGATCCCGCCTTCCACGCCATCTACGAGGAGATGAAGAGCACGGCCGACCGGCTGGAAAAAGTGCTCAAGAACATGCAGGACACCGAGTTCACCATCGAGGAGGTCAACGGCAAGCCGATCCTGTTCTGGCTGCAGATCCGCGACGGCAAGCGTTCGGCCACGGCCGAGTCCGTCATCGCCGCCGCCCTCCACGAGGAGGGCATCATCACGAAGGAACAGGCCGTGATGATGGTCAACCCCGAGCGTTTCGAGGAGCTGCTCTTCCCGCAGATCGAGGACAAGGCCCGCAAGGCCGCCACGCTGATCACCAAGGGCTCGGCCGCCTCCCCGGGCGCCGCCGCCGGCCACGTGGCGTTCACCCAGGACGAGGCCCTGGCGCTGGCGGCCAAGGGCGAGCCCGTGATCCTGGTGACCGTGATGACCTCCCAGGAGGACGTCAAGGGCATGAAGGCCTCCCGCGGCATCCTGACCTCCACCGGCACCAAGGTCTCCCACGCGGCGATCATGGCCACGGCGTGGGGCATCCCGGCCGTCGTCGGCGCCTCGGAGATCTCCATCGACAAGGCCAGGGGCGTGTTCACCGCCAACGGCCACACGATCAAGCGCGGCGACCTCATCACCATCACCGGCACCACCGGCGAGGTCTTCCTGGGCGCCGTGCCCACCACGGTGCCGAAGGAGCTCAACCCGTCGGCGCAGAAGATCCTGCAGTGGGCCGGCCAGATCAAGGCCATGGACGTGCGCGCCAACGCCGAGGCCGCCGAGACGCAGCCCGCCTACGACAAGGGCGCCCGCGGCATCGGGCTGTTCCGCACCGAGCACATGTTCCTGGGCGACCGCCTGCCCTCGATCCAGCAGGTGCTCTTCGGCAAGGATCCCGTCAAGGCGGAGGCCGCCTTGGCGGAGATCTTCGAGTTCTCGAAGAAGGACTTCAAACACAGCCTCGAGGTCATGGACGGCCACGGCGTGACCATCCGCCTGCTCGACGCCCCGCTCCACGAGTTCTTCCCGGCCAACACCGACATGCACCAGGAAGAGAACCCCATGCTCGGGCACCGCTCGGTGCGCATGGCGCTGACCAACCCCGAGATCCCGCGCACCCAGATCCGCGCGGTGCTCGAGGCCGCCCTGGAACTGAAGCAGGCCGGCAGGAACCCCAAGCCCGAGATCGAGATCCCGCTCGTGATCATCCCCCGGGAGGTCACCGAGCTGCTGAAAGTGGCCACGTCGGTGGCCACCGAGCTCCACGCCACGAAGGGCGCGTGGGTTGACTACGCGTTCGGCATCATGGTCGAGACGCCGGCGGCCGCCCTGCAGGCGAAGGCCATGGTCGAGGCCCTGCGCACGAAGCTCGACGGCGTCCCCGCCGAGGCGCACCCGAAGTACGGCTTCGCCTCCTTCGGCACCAACGACCTGACCCAGACCACGCTGGCAATCTCCCGGGACGACGCGGACCGCTTCCTGCCCTTCTATGTCGACGAGAAGTTCTTCGAGCGCCATCCGTTCATCAGCATGCACCCGGCCGTCGAGCGCCTGGTTCGCCTGTTCGTGGACGAGGCCCGCGCGGTGGACTCCCACTTCGAGATCTTCATCTGCGGCGAGCACGGCGGCGACCCGTACACCATCGAGCGCCTGCACCTGTGCGGCCTGTCCGGCATCTCCATGAGCCCGGGCAAGGTCTACCGCTCGATCCTCAAAGCCGCCCAGTCCAACGTGAAGTTCCCCCGCAAGTGAGAAAATGATAGGGTAATTCCCGGTCGGTGGTGACGCCGCCGGCCGGGAGGCACCCATGAACCGTGAAATCAAGAGAATCGTCGTCGGCCAGGACACGTTTGACGGCGCCGGCGTGAAGCTGCGTCGCATCTTCGGCTTCTCGGCGGACAACGCGTTCGATCCCTTCCTGCTCCTCGACGACTTCGGCTCGGATCGTCCCGAGGACTTTTTGGCCGGCTTCCCCTGGCATCCGCACCGCGGCATCGAGACCGTGACGTGGATGCTCGAGGGGCGCGTGGCCCACGGCGACAGCCTCGGCAATTCCGGCGTCATCGGCCCCGGTGAGATGCAGTGGATGAGCGCGGGCTCCGGAATCATCCACCAGGAGATGCCCGAGCGCGCCGAGGGCCGCCTGCGGGGTTTGCAGTTGTGGGTGAACCTGCCGGCGCGGGAGAAGATGTCGGCGCCGAAATACCGGGGCATCACCCCCGACGAGGTCCCGCACGTGCCCTTGCCAGGCGGCGGCGAAGTGCTGGTGCTCGCAGGAGAGTACGGCGGCGTGACCGGCCCCGTGCGCGACGTGGTGGCTTCCCCGCGCTATCTCGACGTGACCCTGCCCCCGGGCGGGGCGTTCACCTGGGACGGGCTGGGCGGCCTGACCGTGTTCGCGTATGTCGTCGAGGGCGCCGCGGGCTTCGGACCGGACGGGGCGGCGCCGGTCCTCCGCAGCACCGCGGCGTTGCCAAGAGGCACCGCGGCGCTTTTCGACGACGGCGACGCGGTTCGCGCGACCGCCGCCGGGGACGGGGCCCGCTTCATCCTCGTGGCCGGCGCGCCGCTTCGCGAACCCGTGGCCTGGCGCGGTCCGATCGTCATGAACACGCAGCAGGAGCTGGACCTGGCCTTCCGCGAGTTCCACGCCGGCACCTTCGTGAAGTAGCCGCACTCCAAGGCGAGTGGCCGCACTCCGAGGCGAGTGACCGCGGTCAGAGCCGTTCCACCGGACGGCCCTCGATGTACCCACGCTCCCCGAGGGGGGCGAGCTGGAAGCGGGGCGCGTCCCCGTCGGCCCATCGGTACCCGATGACCGAGGGATCATACCGGTTCATCACGTCCCAGAGCTCCTCGATGGCGCGCTCGAAGTCGCGGTCGTCGAAGGGCTCGCCCTGGAACACCAGCCACCGGCACGGCCCCAGGTCGATGACCTCGAACCCCTCGGGGACCTCGCCGGCCCAATCGGCGGCCACCTCGACGCCCTGGACGTAGGTCGAGGTGCCCTCGGGCCGCAGGTTCCCGGGCAGCCACAGACCCATGGGTTCGTGGAGGGCGTCGGGGATCCCGGCGAGCCGGTCCCACACCTCGCACCCCACCTCCTCGCAGTACTCGAAATAATGGGTGGCCGCCCGGCCGCGCAGCAGCACCAGTCGCCGGGCGGGGCGCTCGACGATTTGCACGAACACGGTCCGGGTGGCGGTCGGTACGTTTTGCTCTCCGTTTTTCTTTTCCTTTTTCATGAAAATTTCTCCTTGTTGTCTTCTCGAAAAGTGGGCCCGCGCCCTCGGGGGAAGGAACAACGGCAGGGCAGGCCTGTTTTTCATGAACCCCGCCGGTGTCAGACCGAACTCCCGGGCGAAGGCCCGCGTGAACCCCTCATGGGAGTCGAACGTGAAATCGAAGGCCACGTCGGCCACCCGGCGGCCGCCGCCGACCAGCCGCAGGGCGGCCTCCGAGAGCCGCCGCCGGCGCAGGTAGGCCAGGGGTGTCTCCCCAGTGACCTCCAGGAACATGCGCGCGGCGTGCCACATCGAGTATCCTGTGCCCCGGGTCAGCGCGGCCAGCGTGAGCGGCTCGCCCAGGTGGGACTCGATGACGCCCTGCATGTGGTCGACGACCTTCTGTTTCTCCCAGGTGGTGATCATGCGCGCTCCCCCGTCTCGGAACGCACCATACCGCTTCCGACCCCCGCCGTCTTGACCGTGGTTGCGAAAAATGAGGATCTCCGACGATCCCTGGCGCAGTCAGTCCCACGCGGGGTAATAGCGGACCCGCTTCAGGTGGAACTCGCCGTACTGGAAGTCCCCGGACGGGCGCCGCCAGATCAACCTTCCCGTCCCCGGAAGCCGGACCGGGCCGAACCAGCGATAGTCGCTCACCGGGGTCCGCCAGGGCAGCCGGACCGTCTCTTTCCCGTCGGCGGTGAAGTACCGGTCCCCGGACTCGAAGTCCACCAGGTCGCCGTCGGCGTCGAAGCGGAGCTCGGCCGAGACCGTGACCCCGCCGCGCGTGAACTTCCCCTGGACGCGGTCCTCCCCGAGCACGGTCCACTCCACCGGCGCGCCGACGAGCGCCGCCGGAGCCATGACGCAGAGGTCGTTGAAGATGGTGACCGTCTCGGCCTGGGTCATCTCCGGCCCCGCGGCGTTCACCACCTCCACCAGGGAGGCCACCCGGATCCGCATCCGCGCCTCGTCGTCCACGAACCGGTGCAGACCGGTCACGGGCAGCCCGCGCATGGACGCCTCCATCAGGAAGCGCCGGCTGGAGGGTTCGATCACGTTGACCTGGGTGCTGGAGAAGCGCATCCACGGGGCGTCGAACCCATTTCGGAACCGCCCCTCGTAGTCGGTCGAGAACCCGGTGATCCGCGGTCGCCCCAGGGCCCCGCTGCGGGCGACGTACCGGGCCACCGGCGCCGGGAGCGCGTCGAGGTCCGCCTGGGTGATCACCTGCGACGACTCCGGCAGGGACCTCACCACCGCCGCGCTCTCCCGGCGGTACCGGGACCGCAGGCTCCCGGGCAGGGCGGCGGCGACGGAGACGACCAGGGGCAGCACAATCAGCACGTTGGGGAGGGTGCCGAACTTCGCGTCGCTCCAGGCCAGCACCACCAGGACCTGCGACAGGATCACCGCCGGCAACCCGGCGATCCACCAGGCCTCCCTTCCCAGCGCGAGGAGCCCGGCGGCGATCAGGAACAGCGCGGCCGCCGACAGCCACAGCGCCCCCATACCCGGCCCTATGGGCAACCTCAGCGCCGTCACGGGCGCGAGCCCGAACCCCTTGACGAAGCCCATCAGGTGAATCAGGCCATGCAGCACGACGATCGCGATCAACACCGGTTTCATGACGACCTCCAAGACTAGAACGACCAGCCCACTTCGAGCCGTAAACCATGATCGAACTCCACCTCCCGCAGCCCCCGGGACACGCGGGGCGCCCAGGCCACGCCGAAGCTCCACCGGGAGCCGGCGGGCCGGAACCGGTACCCCAGCGAGGGCGTGAGGGACAGCCCCGTGAGGACCCACCCTCCGCGGCCGGCCGCGTCCAGGGTCAGCATGGGCGTCAGGGCGAGGCCCAGCTCCGCGTGGTGGACGCCGTCGCCGGCCAGGAGCCGGGGACCGAAGGGCGCGAGCACCGTCCCCGGAGCGAAGCCCCCATTGGTGAACAGGGGGAAGTAGCCCAGGCCGGCCCGGGCCGATAGGACGAACGCGCCGCGACGCAGGATCCGCCGCTCGTAGTGCGTGGAGAGCGTCATCCCCTCGCCCAGCACCTGGAAGGTGACCTGGTTCGGCGGCGGCTCGGCGGCGACCGGCCTCGCGTGGACCCCGCCCGCCGCCAGGAGGACCGCCCCCGCGACGCACAGGCTCCACACCGTCCTTTGCCGGGACAACCCTTCAGTAAAGAGAGAACACGTCATGATCCACCTCATGGTATTCGAAATTGGCGTACTCGAAGGGCGCG
>Ga0302247_1000815_pt1 | contig 26760 bp, 17 predicted proteins | sample AAG_UR_Ile_MG_FD_193529 | JGI IMG/M metagenome (GOLD analysis project Ga0302247, IMG submission 193529) | Enriched activated sludge microbial communities from anaerobic digester in WTTP, New Holstein, Wisconsin, United States - AAG_UR_Ile | ecosystem: Engineered > Bioreactor > Anaerobic >...
CACGAATGCCCATCGTTTTTCGTAGCTTCTGCATCATGTACCAGATAGGCTCGTAGAATTTATGCCCAAGTTGTCGTTGCAATTCAAGTGAAGAAAATGGCTTTTTAGTACTGGTTAACAGATGCATAGCAATAAACCAATAGCGAAACGGAAGTTTGCTGGCTTGCATCACTGTGCCGCTGCGAAGAGTGGTTCGGGTTTTACATTTTTTACATTCGTACATCCAAATTGTCTTTTGCCAGTAATGATCTTTACCTCCACAGTGCCTGCAGGTTACCCCTGCTTCATCCCGCATGGCTTTGAATTTCAGTTTACAAGATTCCTCATCAGGAAACTGATCCATAAAATTGATTAGATTCATGTCAAAAATTTTTCTCCTAAGATACATTTTTTTATTTATCTTTTCCGACACTCATATAAAATTAAATTAAAATATTTCCATTCTTTCGGTAAATTATAATTACACTAAGGAGGAAATAGGTTCTCATACAAAGTGGTTTTACTTGTATGAACGGTAAATATATAGAGGAAGCTACTTTGTAATAACTGCGTAACTGCGTAACTGCGTAACTGCGTAACTGCGTAACTGCGTAACTGCGTAACTGCGTAACTGCGTAACTGCGTAACTGCGTAACTGCGTAACTGCGTAACTGCGTAACTGCGTAACTGCGTAACATAAGTTAAAATATGGGGCGCTAAGATAATACAAAAAAGTGAGAAATCCGCAAATCTGGTAAAAATTTTTGCGAATTAATTTATTATTGTATTATTCAAGGCGGATTAGTCAGGAGGGAACAATAATGTATTTTGTTTTTAAGCTTGATGTATAAATCCTTGTCGTGTGCTTAAAAACCTGTTGAAGCAAACTCTAAAAGGTTCTTATTTCTTGTAGAAATCAGTGCTTTCAAAGATTTTGTCAGCCGATTTTGCAATAAATCCTGAATAAATTTTTCCGTCAGCATCAAGATAACGGCGTGCAAATTCGTAATAGCAGGAAGGAATATCGTGTTTACCTTCAATGAAATCAACAGTAAGAATACCGGCTTTTGTACTGCTCTGTTCCAGAAGCTCGGCAGGAGTTCCTTTAATTTCACCACCTGAATCGTTGAGCATGAAGCCGTTATCTTTCAGGAACTGATTGACTTTTTCAATAGTATCGTAATTTTTTAATCCATTAATGCTAACTGTAAAATGGTTCGCACGGAATCCGTAAACATACAGCCATGCTGCATATTCCGATTCATCGCGGAGATGCTGATAAACCTCATACGAAGGCTTTCCCCACACATTGCCTGAAAAAACAAGCTCATCATTGTTTATAATGGTATCGGGAATTTTTGCAATTATTTCATTAACCTTTTCCTGTAGATAAGGCGAAAAATCGCTTGTCATCAGTTCACTGATAAAAACCCTTGGTGCATCGCGGAATGTTTTATGTTCAAAATGTCTTGCTCTTAAGCGCTTTTGTTCAAAAACATAAGAATTGCGAAATTCATATCCGGCTTTAATAAAAGGGCGTGCAATTACGTCAATGTTTACTTTCGGGTCGTCGAATGTGCGGAATGCAATATGATCGTTAAGAACTTCTTCGCCTTTGGCAACAAATGAATCATACACTTTTTTTACTTCCGGATTCTGAGTGGTATAATCGCTCCAGAGGCGGTCGAATATTTTTTGGGCTTCTTTCATAGCATTTAAATTTTTATTTGATACCGTATAACAGTATCAGCGCCCGAATGTTCATAACAGATGCTAACTAAATACAGGCTAAGGGTTTTAATAATGGTTCGAACCTACGAAAAACGGGTGGATCATATGTTAAAACAAAGCGGGGATCAGTTCTTCCAGAGTTATGTTTTTAAAATATGTCCCGATTTCAAAGCTGTCAAGAACTTTCAGAACCTCTTTTTCGTGGTGCGGGATGCCAATAAGGGCTTGTTCAAGATCATGAATGTTAGCCCGGCTGAAAAAGTCGCCGTAAATATTTGCTTTCTCAATTATCCCATCCTTTACATCAAAATTAAATTCAACTTTTCCGCCGTTTGTACGGATTGATTTTTTGAAATTATATTTTGGGGAATAACCATAATTCCAATCCCAGGTGCCATATTTGGTCTGAACCAGTTCCTGGATAATCTTACGATCCTGATCGCTGAATTGATATAATTCCGCATTTGGATACATTTCAAGGATATGGTTCATTACAAGAGAGATAAAGTCCTCGATTTCAAGCGCTTCCTTCAGATGTTCGCTTATATTCGTAACTCTGCTGCGGACTGATTTTATTGCTTTGTCCCTGAATTTATCAGGATCAACATTTAGTGCACCTGCAAGATTGTTAATAGTTGATCTGTAAAGCAGAGTTCCATGATGGAGGACGCGGTTTTTAAATACATGCTCAGCATTTCCTGAGAACTTTTTTCCATCAATTGTAAGGTCGTTCCTGCCTTCGAATTTTGCTTCGATATCCAGTGTGGCAAGTACATCAATAATCGGCTGTGTGAACTTTCTGAAATCAACCAGTTGTCCGGGTTGTCCATTCATTATGAATGTAAAGTTAATATTTCCGAGGTCGTGAAAAACAGCGCCACCCCCGCTGATACGTCTTACAACTTTGATCTTGTTTTGAGCAACAAAATCATAATTTATCTCTGCCAGTGTATTCTGGTGTTTGCCAACAATTACTGACGGTTCGTTACGCCAAAGCATAAAGCAGTCGTCAGTGAATTCGTGCAATACATATTCTTCGGCTGCGATATTAAAATAAGGGTCTGTTTCGGTACGTCTTATACAAATCATAAAAGGCTATTTTTGCGGCTGCAAAAATAGCCTTTAACAAAATATCTGAGTGTTTTTTAAAGAGCAGTTCCCATTTTTTCTTCCCTTTCGGCGGCAATCTTAATCCATTCGGGCAAGGTAGTCTTTAAAAATTCTTTTTTGTTTGTTCTTATCTGATCCATAGGCAGCCCTATTACCTGCTGTGCTTTTTCCTTTGTACTTATGTCAGGAAGTTTAACAGGTACTTCCACTCCATGGCGCATAAATATTTCGGTGAGCAGGATACGTGCTTCATTTGATTTTTGGATTGAGGTTCCCAATACGCGTAAACACTCGGCAGTGGAATGAATACCATGACCATTTGCAGCAGCCACCCAATCCCAGCGCCATTGAGCATGACGTATCAAAGTGAGTACAGGTTTCATTTCCTGTTCTGTTGCGCCATTATCCCAGGCAACCTTGGCTTCAAGATGTACTTTTGCAAGATTAGCTTCGGCAATACGTCTGAGGTCGTGTACTTTATCCTGACGGTCGTAAACATTTTGGATCAATTTTTCTTCACTTTCACGATGACAAACAACACATGAACCTGCTACATTCTGGAGCGGACTTGCTATATGATGGTTAGTGAATTTTAAGCCACCGTCACGTTTATAGGGCATATGACAATCGGCACAGGCAACTCCGCGGTCGGCATGAACGCCGGTCATGTAAATTTCGTAATCAGGATGCTGAGCTTTTATCATAGGTGTACGGCTCAAGGCATGAGTCCAGTCGCTAAACTCATAACTATCATAATATGCCTCCATTTCTTCGGCACTAAAGCCGTTATCCCACGGAAATGTGAGATATTTTCCTTCGCCTTTGAAATAATATTCTACATGGCATTGTGCACAAACCAGCGTACGCATTTCCTGATGGGTGGCATCTTCAATATTCTTTCCACGGCGGGCAAAAGCTTCAGCCAATCCCGGGCGTGTAATACGCAGGTTCATGGTTTTGGGGTCATGGCAATCCTGACATCCTATATGGTTCGAAATCTCTGCTCCCATATCAAACCATGTTGTTTTATAGAATTCAGCTACCCCAATTTGATTCATAACCCTCGGAACATCAGTACTTTTACATGTCCAGCAGGTTCCCGGCTGAGGCATTTCAGTCCTTAAAGTATTATTTATATCTGTAATTGCGTAATAATGCCCTCTTCCCTGATTATACTCACGCGAAAAAGCATATCCAGCCCACATTACAACAAGCTCAGGATATTTGTCGAGGTAATCAATCATTTTCGAACCGCAATATTTACTTTGAAATGAAGTGTCGGCGGTATTCATATATGTCTGATATTCGCGCGGGAAATTTTGACCCCATACTTCATTGCGGGGCTCCCAGTCAGGGATCTCATGCATCATCTGGAAATATAGCTTTGTTTCGCTGCGGCGTTCAACAATTGATGAAGCAAGAAGACCGAGCAGGAATACTACTACGATGGTAGTTAGAAAGATAACCCAGTTCAGCCAGGGTTTTTTTGCTGTTAGTTCTTTAATACTTGTCATAATGATAGTTTTTAAAACTGTTTGTTATTTTTTGTTTTTCAAATATTTGTTAAGCCAATCCGGTAATACTGAAGGTAAGCGCGGAATCAGTGAATGTGGTGCTGCTGCAAGACTGTTAACAGTTCCGTGTGGTACTTCGCGATGACAATCCCAGCAAACCTTTCCCTCGCCTTTAGCTGCTGAGCCAGCCGTTACTTCCACCAGCTTGGTCATGCTTACAAAGTCAATATGACAGCGTATGCAATTTTCCTGAACTGCTGTTTTTCCGGCACTTTTAATCCGTATTACATGAGGTTCCATTCGTGCAGTGAAAATAGTAGCATGCCGGGCACCATCAGCAGCTTTGAAATAATAAGTTCTGAAAAAATTATCTTGTGGCACATGGCAATCGCTGCATGTAGCTCTTTCACGGTGGCTGCTGTGCGTCCAGGTGGAATATTGCGGATACATGACATGACAGTTGATACAGGTTTCGGGTTTATCTGAAAGATATGAGGGTGCTCTGGAAATATGTATCGTAAGAAAACCGAGCCCAAAAAAGATACCCAACACAAGGATAACTGGCATCCTCCAGGATGGCGGGGGGGGATAATTTCCTGATAATCTTCATTTTATTTAATGCTTTTTCGAAAAAGTTGTTATTTGATAGATATTGATTTTCTGACAAAAATAAAACAAAAATATTGTTAAAATCAAGTATGGCTAAAATCCTGTAGAATTTATAAATAGTCTAAATAAGGGCACGGAAGCTCAAAAAAGGCGATTTGCTGTGTATCTGTTTTGATTGATAAAAATTGCGGATATGAAATACGGTATCAGAAAATATAAATTACCTGAGCATAATGCATACATTTGCAATATGATAAGGTGTGGAACCAAAATCAGGGAATAAATAAGATAAAAGACAAAGCACTTTACTGCAGAAGAGTTCTAATTAATGCAAACATGATGATACTCAGGTCTTTACTTAAAAAACACAGTCCGATTTATAAACTGGCTTTCTACACCATTCTCATATTTTTATTCAGTTTTCCTGAATTTACTCCTTACACCGGCACAGGGCTTGACAATTCCTATATATGGGCTTTAAATCACTTGTTTCACAACGATACTGTAATGCTTCGGCAATTGGTATATCCGCTTGGAGTATTGGGATTTCTGAAATTTCCGGTTGCCGAAGGTTCTAATTTCCTGATTGCGCTTATTTATTATTCTGTTCTGAAATTATGGTTTATTGCCGCTTTCCTTTACTATTCTTCAAAAAACTTAAAATACAAAATTCTGTCAGCATTAGCGGCTTTTATTATTTGTTTGTTTTTACCTCTCGAATTGCTGATCACCGGAATTATTGTTATTCATGCCTTTGCGATGATCGAAAGCAGGAACCTGATGCATGTGATCCCCGTTTCTTTGATTGCAATTACAGGGTCATTCATTAAAGCTTCGATAGGAGTGCTTGCTTTCCCGATGCTTGCTATGGCGTTAATACTTGATTATTTCAGATACAGGAACCATAAACGCTTAATACAACAGGTTTTAATTTCGTTAGTGCTTGTTTTGATTTCCGCTTCTTTTATTATGGGAGGCATAAGTCCTGGATTCAGATTTATCCTGCAAAGCATAAGGTTAACATCCGGATACTCCGGAGCGCTGGCTTTGTTCCCCGACAATAACTGGTGGCTGATGTCGGGATTTTTACTTACGCTTTTTATTATCCCTTTTTTGAACAGCGGGAAAAGATCAGGTACTATGTTGATGTTACTGGTGCTACCTGCATTTGCAATGTGGAAATACGGAATCACCCGTCAGGATATATACCATTATTCAATGATGATATATTTTTTTATCTTTTTCTGGGTATTCCTGATTGCATTTTCAGAAAATAATAAATGGAGGGTACTAATTATTGCATGTATTAATATTGCTTTGCTATTAGGTAATATGAAAAATGTAACCATACCTGCTTACCAGCCTATACAGGCTGATTTGAAAGGTTTACGACATTTTGACCACACAGTTTTAAAATATAAAGAATTTATATCTCAAAGTGCTGAAAAATCAAACAAGGAACTTGAGAAAAGCAGGCTGGATAAGGATGTGCTGAAGATCATAGGAAAATCTGAAATAGATGTATATCCCTGGGAGCTTTCATATATTCCTGCTAATGCTCTGAACTGGAAACCGCGTAAAACCTTGCAGGGCGGAAGCTTTGCCCGTTGGCTCGACAGTCTGGGTGCAGCAGACTTCAGTCGCAGCGAAGCTCCGGAATTTTTACTGCTTCATTTTGTTAAGGACAGATGGAACGGAGGCTTTGGTTCTATTGACGGGAGATATTTGCTGAATGATAATCCTCTGACTATCATGAATGTCTTCAATCATTACTCGTTGTCTTTGAAAACCAATGATTTTATGCTTTTTAAGAAAAATTCCACGAATAACCTCAAAGAAATGATGACGGGTGAATTATTGGTATCCGGTTGGAATAAATGGATTCAGATGCCGGAATCTAATTCTAATTCTGATATTGTACGGGTTAAAGTAAGGATAAGACATACAATCCGTGGAAAGATCATGGATTTTGTTTATAAATCGGCTCCTTGTTTTATTGATTACAGCTTTGAGAATGGGAAAGTGCTTACATATCGCTTTATTCCTGAAAATGCTGAAGATGGGATATGGATACATCCTTTCGTGCAGTTTCCTGAAAGCAACAAGATTGAACCTGCTGTTACTGCTATCAGGCTGAGAAATGGCAAGTCAGCATATTACAAAGAACAATTCCATTATCAGTTTGAAACTACAGGAGTTAAACCTGATGAGAAGAATGATATTTCAAATCCCTGGAGATTGTTTGGAAAGACTCATTCCGGTTCTGATTCGTTAATTGTTTCGCTTCATCATAGTTTTGATGACAAAAATATTGACGGAATTTATGATCAGCTTCCTGATTTTATCAGTCATGCCGGAAATAATAATGCGATAACAGAAGGCGGCGGGTTTTCATTTACATGGATTTGTAATACCAATTCATTGTTTGCTGCTTTAGACAGTTGTTATACGTATGTTTCAATAGAATCTGATTTAGCTTATTTTAATTCCCGTACCAAAGCCAGTCTGGTCGTTTCACTTGAAGATTCAGGTGCTGATTTCTGGCAGGCTCAGGAATTAAGCACCGGAAATACAGAAGGAATTATGTATGCGCATATTCAGACACGAATTTCACGATACCGGCATAACCCGGGATTGCTTAAGATATATGTATGGAATCATGATAAAATACCGCTTACGTTAAAAGAACAGGATATCAGGATAAGAGCTACGGTTGATTAATTGCCTAATGAATTGTTGCATAATGAGTTGGATTCAGGCGCAAATTGTTTTGAGCAACTTTTATGAATTGATACTTGTATCCGGTTGAAAATTTGCCATTCAATACATTGATAATCAGAGTAATGAAAGTTGTTGCTTAACCAAGGTCTCAGATAGTGTTTTATTGGGCGATGAATTTTACAATCGAAGCTAAAAACTCTATATGTTTTTTATTTATTGCTTCACAAATTTATGTGTTTCAACCAATCCTTTACCTTGCATTACAATGTTTAACAGATACATGCCCGGTTTTAAATCATGTACCGGAATAAAAGAGGCTCCCTGCTGTAGCGGATGCGAAGAAATCTCAATGCCAGAAAGGTTCATCAAACGAGCTTCGGCACCAATCAGGCGGCACTCAACTTCCAAACGATCGCTTACCGGATTAGGACTAATAGTAACACCTAAACCCGGCTGAAGCGTCTGAGCATTTGTAGAAGAAATGATACAATCCGGTATTTCTGTAAACTCAAGCTGACCAAAATTATTCATCATACCACGCCAGCAACGGCCATCAGGCGATTTCATGATAATACCTCTGTTGATGTCTTCAATAAAAATATCGCCATCCTTAACCTGAAATTTGGCAACAGGCTCTTCACTACCCACACCAATATTCCCGCTTTCAGCATTGATAAACATACGTGTGTTGCTTGTACCGGTTACAAACGATAAAGAATGATTTTGTGAAACAGTACCAATAACAGCTTGACCGCCTGCCATTAAAATACTACTTCTTTTATTGCTACCGGTTGCCTCAAGCAGGATACTTGCATCGTCATACTGATCTGCTCTGATATGTAGCTTTGCCTGCGGGGCGGTGACATTGCCTATACCGATACGACCTGTGCGGTCGTGATCTAATGAAAAAGGTGCCTTTTCAACAAAAAGCGTTGGCAATCTGCTTCCAAATCCTATCATTAGGCTGTTGGATATGTTGTTGATAAATCTTGTTGTGTCAGCACTATTTCCTATAATAAATGAGCCACCAGACCGTGCTTCAACATATGCACCTAATGCAAATGAAAGAGAACCTCTGGCTTTTGAATAAGGCCCAAAAACATAGGAAAAATCATTTGTAGCTGATGAAAAGCTTCCGATAACAATAGAATGAAAGCCACCATCTATTTTAGAATAACTACCAATTATGTTGCCATGATGATTTCCTTGTTTAATAACTGATTCGCGACCTGCAACAAAAGAGTAATTTGCTTCGACAGTATTACTAAGTCCGAATGCAGAAGATTGAATACCGCTTACTTTATTTCCCGGACAAGTAGAGCAAATTTCCTGTGCAGGTAAAGGCTGTGTTGTGCCTAATAACATTAAAGTTATACTACAAAAAAGAATAAATTTGATTTTCATGATCGTAAAGTTTTATGGGTTTTTAATAAACTTATAGTTTTCAATAAATTTTCCTTTCGCATAAAGCGATAACACATATACACCTGCCGGAAGCCCGTTCAGGTTGATGGCGTTCCTACCCTTAACCCCACTGTATTGCCCAACTGTTCTACCATCAACATTAAATATCTTAATGGTGGATTCATCAAGATAGGTTTCCAGTACAACTTCTTGGTAGGCAGGGTTAGGGTATAACAGCGACATTCGCTGTTGTATATCGGGATCGTTTGTGCCTACAAGCATACCATCGCTGTTGAGTTTTAGAAACAATAATTCGAAATTACCGGTACCAAAGTCGAATTTTCTACTACCAACAAAGCACCCTCCATCAGATGTTGCAATGATATGGTCTACAAAATAGAATGAGTCGCCACCATAAAAATGCCTGTATCTTTCATTTAGTTGTCCATCAGTTTGCCTTATCATAAACCAGTTTGTATAACCTGAAGGAGGTGGGCCAAAGGCAAGACCAATATTAGCAGCATAAAAAATAGTATCGGGATGTCTAAAATCAAAACCTTTGACCCATGCCGGACAATCGTATGAGTCGGGTAAGCCAAATTGATCAAATTGCAGTAAATTGAACAATGTGTCATGGATTTGAATTGTAAACTCTTTATCATCGAATGGTGAACCTACTAATCTTTTCTGATAGGAGAAAATGAAATTAGTGTCATTCAGCCATTTTGCATGAAATGGGTTGCCACCTACTCCTATGCCTAAAACAGGTAAAACATGGCTGCTTAAATAAGTAAAAGTAGTATCAAATATTGTAACTGATAAACCATTACTATGTGGCGGCAAACCATTAGCAAACATCAGTATTCTGGTTTTAGATGAATTTAATAGATATTCATATCTAGAGCCGCAATAAGAATTATAAATTGTTTCACGGGTAATATTCCCATATTGGTCAATACGTACCAGGTAAGGATAAATAAAAATACTTGGAAACTTAGTTACCATTCCGGCAAGAATAAAGTCATTGTCATCTAATGGAAATATTTTTGTGATACCCATCTCCCAATTCCCGTAAAGATAATAATGCTTTTTCCATTCAATCTCAAACTTATTGTTCAACTTAATCAGCAGCAAATTTACTGAATCTCTGGTAATAATAGCTTTTGATGCTCCGGCAACCAGATAACCATCATCAGAAGTTTTTATAATATTTTGAAAACTGAAAGCACTATCGGGTATTGTATAGTAATAGCAGCTTGTATCACCTTTTGGAGTAAATTTCATCAGAAGAGCTCTATCTATATCGCTTGGTGCCCAGGGTTTTCCGGTAAATAATATCATCGGCAGTATGTAATTATTGTCACTATCTTCAACTGGTATAAGGCTTACTTTGTTTAGGCGCGATTTATACAAAAAGCTAAAAGTATTAACTTGTGCTTTCAGGCAATTTACTAATTGAAAAAAAAGAATTAGTAAGAAAATTATTTTTTTCATCTTTCAGGTATAATAAAGGGTTCGGTACATTCTAACATACGTTTCCTATAAATAATTTGTGGAATATGCTGAATGACATGATAAGATGTTGAAGCATCGTAATCTTCATCGCTTTCAATTAATGCTGTTGCAGATAAGTTTAAAATATGATTCTTCATAGATTTAAGGTTTTGGTTAGTTTTACAAAAATAAGTATTAATTTTTTTATTCCAAATTATTTATTCTATAATCGTAAATAAAAGTATTTTGCTCTTGGTACTGCGGGATATTCATCACCTCTATGATATTCATAAAGATAATTTTAATAAAATTCATTCCAATCATAATCATAATCCAACCAGTAATACCCGCTTTTGTCAACCAGGTTAATAGGGTTGTTCATACAATAGGGATATCGGTTGAATGATTGGGAGAAATCCGGTGCCTGTATATAATTATCCGGTGAGAGCATGCGCGAAACCACGGGATTCCCGAAATAGCAGGGCCATTCGGGATAAACTACATACCTGCCGTTCATGTTTATCAGGTTGAAGGCGGACAAATGCTCGTGACCGGTAAAGCCGCTAACATCCCGGTCATACAGACTCACAGAGGTATCTTCTACCCTAAGATAGTCGGCAGTTATATTATATGTATACAACCGGTTCATTGGTTCGCTATGGCAGTACCTGATTAACAAGGTAAAGATAAGCTCTTTTTGGATTGAGAGTTGCTTAGTTGTAGTTTTTTTAAAGTTTCACAAACTCAGATTTTGGGGAATTGTACTTTAGGCAATTTTGGTGATAGATTTTTTTATCCTGTCGTGTCTTTAAAGTTTTTGACCGCAAATTCCGTAGATTTGCTCAATTGGACAAGATGTAGTTGGCCGGTGGCTTACGACTTTTCGGAGGGGACTCAATATAGATTCTTCTTTTTTACTTTGATATTGCTTTTTTCGAGTAGATATAAACAAAGTTCCCCTATTTCTTTATGTTTGCCACAATTTCGATGCACCATATGATATGACATATTATTCTTGCCTTCTAGAATCCAAACAGAGCCATCCATAATAACCGTTTCCGTTTTTTCAATTGGGGAGATACTCCAAAAATTTATGTTGTCGATATTATTTTTAAATATATCCCAATCTTTTTTATTTAAAATAACCGTATCTGTTATTAATTCTTTCTGGTGCTGCTTATTCTTAGTATTAATGTATTTAACATATAAAAAAGCGGTATCATTAACAAACTCTACTCTTAAAGAAAATGGATTATGTTTTTGTGATATATATCCGAACCATGTAAAACGATAAACCTCATGAGGGTATTCCTGACATAGCTTAGGTTCTCTCAAACTCAACAACTGCTCAGAGTACCTTGAATTTAAAAAAGTAGCAATCTGTTTTCGTCTATCATTAAACTCATTTCCGCTATTTATACCATCAACTTGAGGGTTTATAGTATCAAGAAAATATTTATCTTGAAAAAATAATTTATTATTATCCATACAATGCTTCTCCTGTGCTTTCAATGAAAAACAGATAATTAATAAATTACTCCAGATTAGTATAGCAAGTTTTGTCTTCATACGCATCGCCATAAAAATTTTTCAAGAATGACAACTACCAAGTCCATGGATATATATAATATGGCTTGCCATAGTTCCAAAAATTAATTCTATGTGTAGAAATAGGTGTCACTAATTCAGCTCCATGTTTATTTATAACAAAAGAAGAAAAGTGTGTTGTGTTAACATTTTGAAGGTCTGTATCACTATGTCATAAATTACCTCCAACAACTTTATTTTCATTATATGGATGAGGATGAAAAGTTGCCCATGCATCCTTTGGCTTTTGTGAAAAATCAAATTTTACAACATTTCCATGCTTTGAGTCATAGCTAACACCTTGTTTTGAAATGCCGTTTTTTGTCAACCAAAATCCACCACCAGCACGTTCAGACCCCCAAAATTTTCCACGTGTGTAAGATGCTTGCATTTTAAGGTATTGATTGAACTTTATACTTCTTCCATAAAAATCCTGGTTTTTAACATTGCTTCTCCAATTAGCATATGATGAAACATGGTACACACCTAAAGAAGTAACTCCGCTAACACCAACGGATGACCAGTTTACATCTTTAAATGAAAAATCATTAGAAATCAATTGTCCGGTTAGATTTGAAGTAGCACCTCCTGCTAAAGCACCCCATCCACCACCTATGGCACCACCAACCATACTTCCAATTCCTCCGGTTATAGCTCCTCTATACATTCCTTTAAATCCTGCATTAAACAAATCACCACCTCTTAAACCAGCAGCATATCCCCCCAAAGTACCAAAACCAGTACCACTAACTGCACCGCCAACTACACCACCGATAACAATGCCTGTAGAGCTTGTAACCGCTGTCCCCACTCCTGTAGTTGCAGAACCAATAATCGCTCCTCCTATTGTGTACCAGAATTTATTCCAGCCTTTATAACCTAAATTATCAGCCATCATATAACCGTTAAATCCGCCAATTATAGCTCCAAAAATGTATTGAATAAACTCCCCATCCGGATCCGTCATCACCAAAGGATTATTCCATGCATAGCTATACCTATTAAAACTCTGCGAGAAATCGGGTGCTTGTATGTAATTATCCGGTGAGAGCATTTGCGAAACCACGGGGTTCCCGAAATAGCAGGGCCATTCGGGATAAACTCCATTACGGCCGTTCATGTTTATCAGGTTGAAGGCGTACAAATGCTCGTGGCTGGAAACACCGCTAACATTCTTCCTATACAGACTCACAGAGGTAGCTTCTACCCTAAGATAATCACTAGTTATTTTATGTGTATACAACCAGCTCATTTGTTGTTTCTACGGCATAGCCTGATTTAATAGGGTAAAGATAAGTTCTTTTTGGATTGAGTGTTGTTTAGAAGTAATTTTTTAAGTTTTGCAAACTCAGTTTAGGAGAAATTGCACTTTAGGTGAATTTTATGCTCACTAAAAAGAGAATGAAGGATTTGCCGGACAGGAAGGTTAATTTCTAATACCAACAAAAAAGCCTCTGAAAATCCGAGCTGTTATTCAAATTAGCTCAAACTGTGTAATATTCTCAAAGGTTATATTTGTTACTTTATTTTTAATAAGTAGTTTTTTTACTGCTTCAGTAACAAACGTAAACATTGATTTCTCCGGTGTAAAAACATCTGAACCGTCCCAGCTATTCAAGTCAAAATAGAGACCTCTTTTAGCTTCTATAGGACTTCCTGTTGTCGTGAAAGGAGCCTTAATAAATGGCTCACTTTTTCCATAGTCTATCGCAGAACACCGGCCTGTTATCGTTAAAATATAATAATCAGATCCCTCATAACCTTTTATTCTCACAGGTATACTGTTCCATCCGCTTATGGCATTATCTTTAAATAATTCAATTATCTTTTTTGACACATGGTAAAGGCCGGCATATCCAGTATTCAGAAAATCGAAAGTCTTTGTCCCCAGGCTCGGCATGCACTCAACAACATGCTCGGGAATAAATTCATTTCTGAAGACCTTATAAAAATCTGCATTTATTTTTGGAACTAAAGTCATTGCCCCACGAGTATTTTTCTCTGAAATAACATAAAAATCTGTATGTTTCATTTGTAAATGTTTTAATAACCAAATATGAACTTAAGTCTTATAGCCTCCCTAAAGATATCTTCTTGAGTAGCTCCAGGATTTGTCCTGAAAAATGCACTCCAAGCATTATTGTATTGATTTGCATTGCTTAGATGTCCAGTTCCCCACCAGGCTCCATAACTGTTTGAATTAATTCCAGCTCTTTGGAACTCAACAGCGTATTTCAGTGGGAAGACATGATGTGAATGAATATCTTTTCCCGGATTGATTCCTGAAACAGAGATCAGATTTTTTCTAAAATTTGGATCTCGAACAACTTGGCTAGGAATGCCATCACTATACTTTATAGCATTTTTTGCATTATCTAGATAAAATATACCTTCACCAGGCCTCGGCTCTAACTGAGTCATCAAACCATCGGTATTCAACTTAGTCCTCATACCATCGGTATTCAACTTAGTCTCCGGCATATCTATTTTAAGCCTTGGGGTTGTGCCTGGAACTGGTATATCCGTACTTCTTGGGCCTCCCGTCCAAAATGTTTTTCCGTTTGCCAATGCTGAAATACCTTGTATTGACCCCCCAAGTAAACCACCGCCAAGTATACCAAGAGCATATTGTTCAGGTGTCATCATCGGATCTCCAAAATACATTGAGTTACCTATACTTTGTATGGGCATCGCATATGCAGAGCCTACTGCACCTCCAGCAAAGCCAGCCAAGAAACCACCTGCACCTCCAGCAGCACCGCCTGCTGCCGCGAAAACAGCTCCGCCTGTGGCATAACCAACGGCACCAGCCGCTGCGCCAATTCCATATGCTGCCAAACCATCACCAAAACAGTTTATCTTACCTTGCGATGCTTTTATCCCCAGATTAATTGCCCCACCAACATCCATAGCAATTCCAAGAGCTAAAGAGGCTCCCCCAGTGACAGGGGCAAATATTGCCCCGATAATAGTAAAAATAATTTCCCCATCCGGGTCAGTAAACACAAGCGGATTATTCCATGCATAGCTATACCTGTTAAAACTCTGTGAGAAATCGGGTGCTTGTATGTAATTATCCGGTGAGAGCATGCGCGAAACCACGGGGTCATACATGCGACCATTCATGTTGATAAGCTGGAAGCCATAGAGGTGTTCGTGGCCTGTAAACCCCCTGTCAAACAGCGGCGCGGTTGCTATGCCGGCAAAAGCACGCCAGGTAGCAGGATTTCTTCGGTTGCCCCAGGCATCAAAGCTCAGTTCCTGCAACAGATTGCCGCTTTCGTCAGTTATGGTGTTCCACGAGCCAAGGTGGTCAGTATGTATATAATTGATTTCTTCAGTACCATCAGGCTTAATAATATGGATTGCAAACAAACCAAGCGGGCCTGAAAGATAGGTGTGTATATACTGTTGTCCATTTTTTGTTATATACTCACAAGCACCCGCCCATACTTTTTCAATGGTATTGACGCCATCAGTATATTGCTGAGAAATTCGCTGATGGTGATGACCATAGGTAATTTGAAGCTGCTTAGTGTCTTCGATGATGCTGACGGCTTTATCATAAGAATTGTAAGAAATTATTTGCTGGTAAGTTGGAAAAACGTCTATCGTAGTTGTTGCAGAAGTAAGGGCATGGGGACCAGTGTTGTTTTGTCCATAAGCGGCGTCGCTTAAAAGTATTTGTCCGTCGGATTTCTTATAAATTAGGTTGCCAAGGCCGCCAGGGTCGTACTGGTGTTCGCCAAGTATGATGCCATTGAGTTTGATTGTTTTGATGCGGTTTAGCTCGTCGTAGGTGAAAAATTCAACTAGGTTATGGATATTGTTTTTGCGCTGTTTAAGATTGCCTATTTCATTCCAGAAGTAATCAAGGCTTTGAATAGGATTTTGACTATTTTTTCTGGTGTAAATATTGGTAAGGCGCTGAGTTACCGTCTCAAACTCATAGGAAGTAAGCAGTTCATTGCCCGTTCTGAAACCGGTGATCATACCCACAGCATTCACATCATTGGATTGCCATATCAATGAGGTGTTTTGTGCCGTACGTATCTGTGTATGATATCCGTATTGATTATAAGCGTTTTTAACGACAAAGCCCGAAGGATGTGTGGTTGTATTTACACGGCCAAGCACATCATAGGTATAAGAGGTTTGATAATTATTGCCCTCAATGGTTTCGGTGGCCAAAGTGAGTCTAAGTAAATCATCGTAAGCATAGGATGTCTGGTGCAGATTGTTATGCGCACTTTGCAATGTGCCAATACGGCCGGGCGTTTCGTCGTAAATCCATTGTGTTATGCTTTCCGGTTCAGTTTGTGTAATCATACGGCCTAGAATATCGTAAACGTATGTAGTAGTATCGTTATTTGAAGAAACCTGCTCAACCAATTCACCAAACGGATTATACTTATATATAGCAGTACCGTAATTAGGGTCCTCCAGCATACATCGCTGGCCGCGACTGTTGTATTGGATATTTACGGTTGTTTGCAGTTGGTTCACTATCCAGGTGGTTTTTAAATTGCCATCGCTAAAGTACTCGTAATTTACTTTGCCACCATTTGCGTCTTCACTTTCAATGAGCCAACCAGCTGCATTATAGATTTGTTTGGTGGTTTGCTGAAGTTGGTTTGTGGTTTCGATTGAGTTGCCATGATAATGTGTTGTTGATGTGGTTTCATCAGGATAAGTAGTTTTAATTACTCGGCCAAGTGCATCATACTCAAAAGAAGTGTAGTAAATTTGTTCGCCTGGGAAATATGGGAGTGAAATTTTTTTCAAAAGTCCAAGATTATTGTATTCTTTATCTTGATAAATTTTGCACCCATCAAAGCCAATGTTTACAGTTCTTAACTCATGACCTGTTTTATTATAGAATACTATCTCCTCAGGTATTCCGGAGGTTTTGTTCCAGGAATAATACAAAGCCTGTAGTGGTGCATCCTCATGATTTGCTGCCCATCTTAATACATTAACTTGTTTTTTGCCATCCGGATTTGTTTTTAAAGAATTATACTGGAAGAATACTTGTTCATAAAATGTTGTCAGATTATTTTGATCTGTGTTTGAGCTTTTCCAACCATATATCTCGTCGTATGAACTTTTTGATTCATGTCCAGACGGGTCAGTAAAATTTGTTGGGAAACGAAATTGATAATCCGAACTAAAATAAATTTCCGATATCTTCTCAAGTTCCGGAGTCCAGTTGAGGGTGCTTAATTTTGATTTTATTGTATTACCATAATCATCATAATCGAATGTTGTTTTTAACGCAAGTTCATCGTTTTCATTGTTACTAGAAAAGTTTAATAATTCTTTTAACAATGGGAAGTGCGTTTCTCCGGTTTGATAATATTTATAGGATTCCATGCTAATGATTTCGGGTTCATTCCTATAGGCTTGTGTTATGGTTTTATTTTTAGTTTGTCCAATCAACCAATTACTTAAGTCAGTTGGATAATATGAAATTTCTGTAATAGTTCTGTGATCATAGTTTTCGTGAGGACTGTCAATCCACAAATATTCAGGATGCATAAGTTGAATAATGGAGACTGGATTTCCGTAATCATCATAATTAGTTAATTGCTTAGAGGTTCTGATAAACAATTCGTTATTGTTGATATCGTTATCCCAATTTAATGTATAAATCACTGAATCATAGGGAAAAAATATCTTTGGGTGTTTGTATGTTTTATAGTTTAGTATATTTGATGTTTTTGACAAACGTTTATTTGGAAAATGCCTAGTAGTATATGTGGTAGATATTCCTAAATTGGTGTAATAATATATAGGGCACATGTAATATTCGTTTATGGTCTTTATTTCATTAGTTAAATCATTAATGGTTATTTTACCAAATCCCAAAAATCCGCGCCCTTGTTTGTGAACTTTAGCACTTTCATAATAATATCTTTTTTTATTGGTATGCTGCCCATTTATTTCTTGTTCAAACTCATAAACCACGTATATTGGAGACTGAATATCCTGTATCGGGAAAACAGCAGTATTTCCCTTGGCGTAAACATTATTGTCAGTTAAAGGCTTATATGTAAAGCTAATATTAACTCCATGTCCGTCTGAAATAGTACTTATCTGATCAGGATTATTTTGTGATGAGAAGTAATATATTGCATCGTAATTAACACTGTATGAACGGAATAAATCACTTTTGCCATCACCATTAAAATCCATATGAAGGTGTTTGAATTTTTGATTGTAAACGACTCCATATAGATCTATATCGCCAATCCATGCTAATACTTCTAACTGTGGATTGGAGAATTTAATACCGGAAGAGTAATAAATCTTTACTGTTGCAGTTGTATCATTGTAATTTGTTTTGCTTATATAGATAATATCTGATTTCCCATCTCCATTATAATCTGAAACATTTATTCCTTTTAGAATAGATTCACTTTTATCCTCAGGGTCAAAGGGTGGTATATATGGCGTTTGGATAGAAACCCATGAGTTTAATCCATTAAATGTATGTACCTTCCATTCCCGATTTTGGATACCTATTTTTGGTATAGATAGGATATCTGCAATTCCATCTCCATTGAAATCACCCATTAATATTCGATGATCTTTCGTCAAAAAACTAGAAGAAATAGATATAGCATCAAATTGTTTGGATACATAATTGTATTCGTAAATGCAGGTATATGTGAATCCAACAACATTTTCTCTTACCAAAAGATTTATTTTCCCATTACCATTGAAATCACCTTGAATAACAGGTACATAAAATGCATTGGAAAAGGTTAATGGAGTATCTGAGATTAGAGTAAGCCCATTTTCGAGACTAAAAAGTCTGATTTTATTATCGAAAATACTTTTCATAACTATGGCCAATTCATCTTTTCCATTACCTGTAAAATCGCCTATAATATATTCAGATTCTCCTACATTAATTGTCAAGTTATTTATGTATTGCGCAGTATACTCATTTCCATTGGATAAAAACATGTAATCAATTATTAAATGTTTCCTATTCTTATTTGTATATTTTATTGTGATAAAATCTTGATTTCCATCACCATTAAAGTCTCCGACAAGAAGAGAGTAAAATAATGAATTTACCTGAAGAGGTAAGTTTATTGTTGTAAAAGAATTTCCTATCCTTTTTCTAATCCACCAATCATGGTAAGTGAATTTACCATTATTATTTGTATACGCCAGTTCTATATAATCTGATTGCCCATCTCCGTTCATGTCGAGAAAAAACTTGCTCTGGCTGTAGTTATAGATTAGTTTTTGAACATTTTCTATTACAACGTTGTTGGTGTTACTTTGCCAAATAAAACTTGTTGAGTTCAGCTTATTTCCATTACCATGGCCTTCTATGAGGCACAAATTACTTAATCGTGTATAGAAGCCCATCCAGTCGTATTCAAAAGAATAAGTATATATAAAGGTATCTGTGGCAATATGCTTCACTGTTATATCTGCAAGTATTTGATCCATTTTCATTGACCCTCCGGAAATAAAAACTTCATTTGGATCTTTTCTGCCTCCCCAAACATGTAATTGAATTTCATAAATATGGGATTGTCCGGTTTTCCGATTCCCTCCATATTTTATCTTAAATAATCTTAATTCACCATTATACTGGGAATACTCAAAGTCAATATGATTCCCTTTGTAATCCTCAACCCTGTTCAGATACCAGGCTAATACTTCTTGTTTGCCTTGTAATTTGTGTTTGGAGTCAGTTGTGTTTCCATATTGCATGATTCTCCCATCTTTTGTTCTAACCTCAAACCAAAGCGGTCCATACGAGTTACTTTGCATCTTAACAATTTTTGAAAAGCTTTCTATTTCGGTTTTGAATTCGGTACTTGTTAAAGAAATCAATCTATTCCCATCAAGCATAAAATTGTCTTCATCGTCAAATTTAATTCCACGAACTTTATTATCGTGGTATATTGTTGAACCTGTTCTGTTAATCGCAGACAATCCGCTTATTGTCCAACCCCATCCCAACAATCCATTTCCTGTATTGCTGTTATACGTGATAGCAATTTGTGGAGTCATATTTCCTATTCCTGGAGGTAGGTTTAGAGGAATTGAATATGTAGCTGCGCCAAGATCCGTTATATTAACAACTGCAGGCAATACCCCCACCACCCCATTATCTCCCGGATTTGGCCCTCCGGTAATTCCTGCTGTTGGCGGGAATAACAAAAACGGATTTATCTCCGCAACAAACTCCTCTCCAGGTGTTATGGCTTCGTACTCGAAGCCGGGTTCCATATCAATGAAATCCCTGGCCTGATAATGATGCCCGCCTCCCGAAAGTGGTTGGTTAAATGTGAATGAGGCTGCCTGGTGCTGGGGGTATGCTTGCACGCAGCATCCCACCAGAATCAAAAAAGTATATAGTTTTTTCATGGTTGTGCTTTTTATTGTTTAACTGTGGAGCAGTGTTACTGCTTGATGATTTTGTAAACCAGCTTCTTTTCTATATTGTGCAGTCGCAAAAAATAAATACCGGATTGCAGGTGGGTAAGGTCCAGTTTTTCAATGTTATTTGAAATTTTGCTTTTCAGAACCTGTTTTGCCTGCTGGTTAACCAGGGTAATGGTTACCGGGAGCATTTCGGCAAGGTTGATCTCAATGTTCAGTATTCCGGAAATAGGATTGGGGTACACTTTCGCCTGTAATTCCGTATTGATTTCGGGCAAAGGGTTTTGAAAATGAAACAGGTCGGCTTCAAGGTTTTTCTCTTTTACAACCAGATATCTGTGTGTACGGTTTCCGGCGGCATCGTATTCAAAAATAACGGTTTCCTGTGCTTTAATGTTGAAAGCCATAACCGTAATAAAAAACAGCAGATTAATGATTTTTATAGTTTTCATGATTGCGTTTTATTGATTTTCTATTTGGGTCATTTTCTCTTTCAGAGCATTGAGTTCATTTTGCTGTTTAGCTAATACTTTTTGCTGCTCAATAACATATAGAGTAAGTTCTTCTATTTTTTTCAGCAGTAGGGTGTTCATTTCGGCAAGTTCAAAGCCTTCCAGTTCTACTGTTTGAGCCGAAGGTATTCCTGGAAGATGGCGGTTGGCAACAACAAATTGTTCAACATCGCTTAAATGTGGCAAATTATAGGCAGGATCGAAAACATAATCGGGCCAGGAAATATTTAAAGCGGCGCGAAATTTTTTTGCATGGATTTCGCCATCAACAATTATGTTGCTGTTGGCAATATATAGATTCCCGTCTATTTGAGTGTTTCCATTGACATAAAGTTTTTCAGGCGATAAATTATTGGTTATACCTATACCAATATTCCCAAGAGTATCAATAATCATGGCATGATTCCACTGAATTATTGAACCTGAATCACCATCTCCTGCAACATCAAATGCAAGATAATCGTCAGAAAAACGAATTCCGTATGCCCTGCCGGAAACTGCCCGTCTGGAGTAATAACCATCCCAGTAAGCATTGTTAAATATATACTGATTACCACCTATATGGAAATTTAGGGGTCGTCTGCCATATTCACCAGAAAAAATAGACAATTTTTCTTTAGGATCATTAGTACCAATTCCAACATTTCCATTGTTCAGTATACGAACTTTTTCAGTTCCATTAGTTGAAAATGCTAAAACATTGGTAGTTGGTAAAAACATACCAGTTCTGTTGTTTCCGGAAAATGAATAAGCAGGTGTTACAGAAGTACCATTGGCAAAACGACCATAACGTTCAGGTGTTATTGTAATTATGTTGCTGATAAGAAGAGAAGCGCTGCGTATCGTTCCAGCTACTCTGGTATTACCATTAACATCAAGATCAAATTCCGGAATTTCAGTTTTGATCCCTACTTTGCCCTCACTAAAATTAAAATATGGAGCATTAATGGTTATTCCTTTATTCAAATTGGTGCTAATTTTCAGCCCTTCTTCACGGGTTGCAAAAAGCCTTGTGTTACTATCAAGCATATATATTGCAGCAGCTCTTGATCTATAATCTGATGGTTCTAATAATATGGCTGCATCTTCTTGCATATCGCCACGTATGTGCAATTTTGCCTGCGGGGCGGTGACATTGCCTATACCGATACGACCTGTGCGGTCGTGATCTAATGAAAAAGGTGCCTTTTCAACAAAAAGCGTTGGCAATGTGCTTCCAAATCCTATCATTAGGCTGTTGGATATGTTGTTGATAAATCTTGTTGTGTCAGCACTATTTCCTATAATAAATGAGCCACCAGACCGTGCTTCAACATATGCACCTAATGCAAATGAAAGAGAACCTCTGGCTTTTGAATAAGGCCCAAAAACATAGGAAAAATCATTTGTAGCTGATGAAAAGCTTCCGATAACAATAGAATGAAAGCCACCATCTATTTTAGAATAACTACCAATTATGTTGCCATGATGATTTCCTTGTTTAATAACTGATTCGCGACCTGCAACAAAAGAGTAATTTGCTTCGACAGTATTACTAAGTCCGAATGCAGAAGATTGAATACCGCTTACTTTATTTCCCGGACAAGTAGAGCAAATTTCCTGTGCAGGTAAAGGCTGTGTTGTGCCTAATAACATTAAAGTTATACTACAAAAAAGAATAAATTTGATTTTCATGATCGTAAAGTTTTATGGGTTTTTAATAAACTTATAGTTTTCAATAAATTTTCCTTTCGCATAAAGCGATAACACATATACACCTGCCGGAAGCCCGTTCAGGTTGATGGCGTTCCTACCCTTAACCCCACTGTATTGCCCAACTGTTCTACCATCAACATTAAATATCTTAATGGTGGATTCATCAAGATAGGTTTCCAGTACAACTTCTTGGTAGGCAGGGTTAGGGTATAACAGCGACATTCGCTGTTGTATATCGGGATCGTTTGTGCCTACAAGCATACCATCGCTGTTGAGTTTTAGAAACAATAATTCGAAATTACCGGTACCAAAGTCGAATTTTCTACTACCAACAAAGCACCCTCCATCAGATGTTGCAATGATATGGTCTACAAAATAGAATGAGTCGCCACCATAAAAATGCCTGTATCTTTCATTTAGTTGTCCATCAGTTTGCCTTATCATAAACCAGTTTGTATAACCTGAAGGAGGTGGGCCAAAGGCAAGACCAATATTAGCAGCATAAAAAATAGTATCGGGATGTCTAAAATCAAAACCTTTGACCCATGCCGGACAATCGTATGAGTCGGGTAAGCCAAATTGATCAAATTGCAGTAAATTGAACAATGTGTCATGGATTTGAATTGTAAACTCTTTATCATCGAATGGTGAACCTACTAATCTTTTCTGATAGGAGAAAATGAAATTAGTGTCATTCAGCCATTTTGCATGAAATGGGTTGCCACCTACTCCTATGCCTAAAACAGGTAAAACATGGCTGCTTAAATAAGTAAAAGTAGTATCAAATATTGTAACTGATAAACCATTACTATGTGGCGGCAAACCATTAGCAAACATCAGTATTCTGGTTTTAGATGAATTTAATAGATATTCATATCTAGAGCCGCAATAAGAATTATAAATTGTTTCACGGGTAATATTCCCATATTGGTCAATACGTACCAGGTAAGGATAAATAAAAATACTTGGAAACTTAGTTACCATTCCGGCAAGAATAAAGTCATTGTCATCTAATGGAAATATTTTTGTGATACCCATCTCCCAATTCCCGTAAAGATAATAATGCTTTTTCCATTCAATCTCAAACTTATTGTTCAACTTAATCAGCAGCAAATTTACTGAATCTCTGGTAATAATAGCTTTTGATGCTCCGGCAACCAGATAACCATCATCAGAAGTTTTTATAATATTTTGAAAACTGAAAGCACTATCGGGTATTGTATAGTAATAGCAGCTTGTATCACCTTTTGGAGTAAATTTCATCAGAAGAGCTCTATCTATATCGCTTGGTGCCCAGGGTTTTCCGGTAAATAATATCATCGGCAGTATGTAATTATTGTCACTATCTTCAACTGGTATAAGGCTTACTTTGTTTAGGCGCGATTTATACAAAAAGCTAAAAGTATTAACTTGTGCTTTCAGGCAATTTACTAATTGAAAAAAAAGAATTAGTAAGAAAATTATTTTTTTCATCTTTCAGGTATAATAAAGGGTTCGGTACATTCTAACATACGTTTCCTATAAATAATTTGTGGAATATGCTGAATGACATGATAAGATGTTGAAGCATCGTAATCTTCATCGCTTTCAATTAATGCTGCTGCAAAACGCAGATTATCGGTATTTTGCGGTGAATTATGATACTCTTCTACAAAATCTTTCAGGTTATCATAATAGTATTGCATTTCGTGCAATCCCAATCCGTATTGGTCATACTCTAGACATTTAGTTTCAGCGTTAATCGTTCCAACTTTTGAGGATGCAAAAAATACCTTGTAGTTCATGTAATTTGGTTGGAAATATAAGCCTGAGGGGTAATTATAATACCAGTAAGTAATTTCCACACGTGGGCCGTAATAATACCAGCGACAATTCGGAATTGTTGGCGGGTGGTCAAAGTGATTTTTCAGCAATGCTTCGAAAAGCAGTGGTGCGTTGGTTTCAGCAGGATTGCCTTCGCAGTTTATTAGCATCGGCTTATGCCACCAATAAGATTCCCATGGCTCAAACTCACCGTTATGCTCCAGTGTTCCCGTTCCAGTAACGGTGATGATTCTAAGATTGTGTTTGTTGCCTGGCAATGCTCCCATATCCTCCACTATGGCCATCATAAATTGTTTGTTTTCGCCTATTATAGCATGGTACCGTTCTGCCAAACCATCAAGCGAGGCATCGTATCCTTCAAAAACTTGCTGGTACATAGCTTCATAACTGTTTAAAACATCCATATGAATAAATACAGTATCCCAATGCAAACAGGCAAAGGAATGGCTCCCATTGGCATAGGTGAGGTTCAGCGCAGCATCAATATACCAGATTGCTGAATCAATTCTGATGGATTCTTCACTTTTCAGAGTTATGCCTGTTTTGTACTCGTGCATACGCTGCATAAAATTTTGTACCAGCATGCTCACATTTGGTTCTTCTATAACAGAGCCATGCTTGTTTAAATTACTGTTTTCTTTGCTACATCCGTAGAATATAGCGAAAATCATTACTGCAGTGAACAAGTTTAAAATTTGATTTTTCATAGCTTTAAAGTTTTGGTTAGATTCAAAAAATAAGTATTAATTTTTTTATTCCATTTTATTTATTTTATAATTTTTGATAAAAGTGTTTTGCTCTTAACTAAAATAGTGAATAGTATCCAATTCAATTAATAATATCTCCTCCTTCATTGTTTATAATCATTAATTCTTTAGTGCCAAAACAATATATTTTTGAACCAGCGTCAAAACAGTGAATTAGAGTTGATTTGCTGTCTTCTGAAAGAAGTTTGGTGTTTTTTTGAAAGCATAATTTTGAAGATTGGCTTCAATTATATTTAGCACTCTTAATTCTTTGATTGAAATATCAAAAAAACCTTCATTTTCTTCTTTAATGAATTCAGCATATTTGTCATTTTGATGTTGAATCGTTTTAATGCTCAGATTATCATTCAGAGTTTGTTTGTTTATTATAAAATCGTTTTGACTTAAAGCGTTAAAACTCAATAAGAAACCGAATAATACAGCTGCTAAGTAATTAAATGTTTTCATTATAAATGCTTTTATAGCTGGTTGTTTATTTAGCATCTTAAATTTTCCTTATTTTTATTTTATGGAGGCTCATCCTTAACCGGCAATCTTATATGCATCGTAATTAACCTTATGTTAGGCAGGAAAAATAGCTGTATTTACCTGAGATTGCGGTAAGGATGTAAAAATACTTTTGAAAGCGAAACAAAGCAAGAGTAAGAAATGAATGTTTTAAACCACTTATTATCTTTAATACAATCAGTGTGTTTGTGGTCTTTAATCTTATTTTTAACCACTGTCATGCAGGTTTGATGAGAAACTGCTTTGTTGGTTGAGAAATAAGTATAAGCCGTTGTTTTATATAAATATATTGTCTTCATGTTTCTACAAATTCAAAAAAACAATTAGCATTAAAATTATAAGAACGACTGCTTAGAATTACTTGCCAAAACTACAACAAATTTTCCTATAAATCAATAGTCCTGTAAAAATAATTAATTTTATTTGTTAATGTATTGATTTTGAGCACAGACGTGATTATTGATAAGATTTGAGACCTTTTAAAAGTACGGTTTTATAAATAACATCATATGTTTTTTTAGTTTTTAGCCCTTTGTTTTTCACTCCGTCTTAAAAAACCTATTTCACTTATGTTTATTTCTATTTAAAAGTTAGTTTATTTGTCTTATTACGGCTTTATTATTCATTTAGACTATTCAAGTGCCTTAAAGCGGTTTAAATGCATAAAATATGAGCATTCATTTTAAACAATTATAATCATGAATAATCTGCTTACTTTAAAAACTATGTCAATTCCGCTAAAAACAATACCCTAAGCACTAATATAGTTAATCCCAAACCCTAAAAAAATAGGGAATAGAAAAATTTAGAAAAACCACATTATTATTTGTTTATGTGGTTTTTTTGTTGTTATTTTGCATTACCTAATTAGGTAATATTTAAAAATAATATAAA
>Ga0302247_1000818_pt1 | contig 26690 bp, 29 predicted proteins | sample AAG_UR_Ile_MG_FD_193529 | JGI IMG/M metagenome (GOLD analysis project Ga0302247, IMG submission 193529) | Enriched activated sludge microbial communities from anaerobic digester in WTTP, New Holstein, Wisconsin, United States - AAG_UR_Ile | ecosystem: Engineered > Bioreactor > Anaerobic >...
CCTAAAAAATTCTCCGGGGGAAATTTTAGGGTGGCTAAGGTGCGGCGCTGGGCATCGATTAATTTTCCGGGGTGGTGAGCCGGGACTCCTTTCAAGGGTTACTGGTTGCCGCATCTTATCGACCCCTAAAGTCTACCCAAACTATCATGAAAGGGGGTCTTAAGTATTGAGTACTACAGAAAGACCAAAACAAAACTCACCAAGAAAGAGACCTCCGGCAACCACACCAGAGGGAAGAGAGAATCAATTGATATCTTTAGCTATGGATCTTGTTGAAAAACGATTATTAGCTGGGACGGCAAGCTCGCAAGAGACAACACACTTTTTAAAACTTGGTTCTACAAAAGAACGTCTAGAAAAAGATATCCTCGAAAAACAGAAAGACTTGATAACTGCAAAAACAGAATCTATTCAATCTGCTAAACGCGTTGAAGAGTTATATGTTAATGCTCTCAATGCAATGAGGAGATATTCTGGAGATAGACGAGGTGATGACGATGAGGAATAAATCCTATAGAGAACTTCGTCGTATCAAAACTTTTGAAGAACGTTTTGAGTATCTTAAAATTGGCGGAGCAGTTGGCCGTGAGACTTTCGGGTTCGAGCGTTACCTTAATCAAAATTTTTATCGCTCTCCAGAATGGAAACATACAAGACGTGATATTATCATCCGTGATAACGGTTGTGATTTAGCAATTCCTGACCGAGAAATTTTTGGTCGTATTATTGTTCATCACATCAATCCAATCACAATTGAAGACATTGAGTTAGGTAGAGACATAATCTTCGATCCTGACAATCTCATCTGTTGTTCACATAACACAAGTAATGCAATTCATTATGGAGACGCATCATTGTTAATTAAACTTCCCCAAGAACGCCGGAAAGGAGATACGCAATTATGGAAACCAGTATACTAACCTCTATTAAAAAACTCCTCGGCATTGAGGAGGATTATACCCACTTCGACCCTGACATAATAATACATATAAATTCTGCATTCTTCAGACTTAATCAGATTGGAGTTGGTCCAGCTGCTGGTTTTAGGATTGAAGATAAAGTGTCAAAATGGGAGGATTTTTTAGGTGAAAGATTGGATTTAGAAAGTATTAAATCTTACATCTATTTAAAAACGCGTCTGGTCTTTGACCCTCCTCAAATGGGTTATTTAGTTGATGCAATAAAAGACCAAATTAAAGAACTTGAATGGACATTGAACGTTCAAGTAGAAGGGGGGAACGTAAAATGGTAGACAAAGTGATTAAAAATGCAACGAATAAAGAACTTGACGAGTTAATTATTCGACTGCGAAAAGAAAACGAAGCGCAATACCTTCTTCAAAACAATAATCGTAAAGATGAAAAAAAAGTAGCAGACAAATCAAAAACCATAAAAGAATCGACAGATGAAGAACTTGATGCTCTGCTTAGACGATTAAGGAAGGAAAGCGAAGTTCAAAGTTTAGTTGGCGATATTAAGCGTAAGAGCGAACCAAACAGTCCTTTTGGGAATTCGGTTTCTTATGAACGCCCTGAAGTAAGTACTGAAGCCCCAATTGAAACTTTGTATCATAAGGCGGATGAAGTTCTCGCTCATTATGGTATCCTCGGAATGAAATGGGGAGTTCGTCGGAAACCTGGTCCTAATGGAACTGTTGGTAAAGGTAGTGGAACCCAAAGAAAAGGTTCGGATGACTATCTTAAATCAAGAGATATTAAAGCAAAAGGATATAAGAATCTGTCTACCAAAGAATTACAGGATCTTACAAAGAGATTGCAGCTTGAAAAACAGTTGCGCGAACTCACTGTTAGTGATTACACAAGAGGCATGGAAGCGGCAAAAGCGGTATTAGCAGTTGGAACTACAGCCGCTTCTATATACGCCCTTAGTACAACGCCAATGGGGCAAGCCATAAAGAAAGCCATAACAAAGTCATAATAAAGGAGGCTGCTTATGAGTTTATCAAATACAGCAACTCCTAAGTATTATGCTCAGTTTCGTGAAGAAGTCTTACGAGGAAACATTCCAGTATGTAAAGAAATTTCTATGGAAATGAATCGTATAGATGATTTAATTGCAAACCGAGGAGTTTATTACGATGAGGATGCAGTTGAAGGGTTTATAGAATATTGCGAATGTGAGCTAACTCTTACGGACGGCGCTGATTTGATACTCTTGGATACGTTCAAACTTTGGGCTGAACAGATTTTTGGTTGGTATTATTTTGTTGAACGAAGCGTTTACGAGCCAAATGCTGATGGGCGCGGCGGTCGCTATGTCCGTAAGATGATTAAGAAACGACTGATCAATAAACAATATTTAATCGTAGCCCGTGGAGCCGCCAAATCAATGTATGGTTCTTGTATCCAGAACTATTTTCTTAACGTTGATACTTCAACTACACATCAGATTACCACTGCTCCCACAATGAAACAAGCTGATGAAGTCATGTCCCCAATCAGAACCGCTATAACTCGTGCCCGTGGTCCTCTATTTCAATTCTTAACAGAAGGTTCGCTACAAAATACTACCGGCTCAAAAGCAAATCGTGTAAAACTTGCCTCTACCAAGAAGGGAATTGAGAATTTCTTAACCGGGTCAATTCTTGAAATTCGTCCGATGAGTGTTGATAAACTTCAGGGTCTTAGACCTAAAGTAGCAACAGTAGATGAGTGGCTGTCTGGCGATATTCGTGAGGATGTTGTTGGAGCAATTGAACAAGGTGCTTCTAAGTTGGATGATTATCTCATTATTGCCATGAGTTCTGAAGGTACAGTTCGCAATAGTTCTGGTGACACCATCAAAATGGAACTCATGAATATACTCAAGGGCGAATACATAAACCCTCATGTTTCTATTTGGTATTATCGTCTTGATGATATACAAGAAGTTAGTGACCCATCTATGTGGCCGAAAGCTAACCCCAATATTGGAAAGACGGTTACATATGAGACTTACCAACTTGATGTTGAACGTGCCGAGAATGCACCGGCTACGCGCAACGATATTTTGGCAAAACGGTTTGGTATTCCAATGGAAGGCTATACCTACTTCTTTACTTATGAAGAGACACTACCTCATCGGAAAAGAGAGTTCTGGTCTATGCCTTGTGCAATGGGTGCTGACCTTTCGCAGGGAGATGACTTCTGCGCCTTTACTTTCCTCTTTCCTCTACCAGGAGAGAAGTTTGGAATTAAGACGCGGTGCTACATTTCATCCCTTACATTAATGAAACTTCCAGGGGCAATGCGTATTAAGTACGACCAATTTATTGAAGAAGGTTCTTTAATGGTATTGGAATGTACTGTTCTTGACATGATGGATGTCTATGACGATCTTGATAAGTTTATACAAGACAGTCAATACGATGTTCGTTGTTTTGGGTTTGACCCATACAATGCCAAGGAATTCGTAGCTCGTTGGGAGACCGAGAACGGTCCTTATGGTATTGAGAAAGTAATTCAAGGCGTGAAGACTGAATCTGTCCCTCTTGGAGAACTTAAAACACTTTCTGAAGAGAGACTCTTAGTGTTTGACCAAGAATTAATGTCTTTTGCCATGGGTAATGCGATTACTCTTGAGGATACGAATGGTAACCGTAAGTTACTTAAGAAGCGACATGCACAAAAGATTGATAGTGTTGCCGCTTTGATGGATGCTTGGATCGCATACAAGCTAAATAAAGATTCTTTCGAATAAAATATTAAATTGTAAAGGAGAATAAACAATGACTAATTTAACAGCAAAAGAACTGAAGATTTTTAATAATCTTTCGAGGGTTCAGAGTCCTTCCGTTTCCCTTGGAAACAAAATTCAGGAGATTATAGGCGCTATTCATGGCACGCCAGGAAGTCCTGTAAACGCCGTTGCAGCACAAGCAACTCTAAATGTCGGCGGTGTTGTTATTCATGGGGAAACTCTCAGAATTAACAACCCGCTTAAAGTAGGAGAAGACAATTATGTGTTTATGGCCGACGAAGCCCAGAAACCAGTAGTATCGACAGACATTCCGGTTGATATCTATGCTTATACTACACCAGCAACCATAAATTTAACGATCGACACACAACCTACAGCTGGGGACAAAATGATAATCGGGACAAAAGAATATACGTTTACTGCTATTGGTGCAAATGACGCAGATGGAAAGATTTCCGTTGAAGTAGATTTAGATGGCGCCCAAGCAGCAATTGTTGCCGCAATAAACGGAACTGATGGTGTAAATACACCGAATGCTTTTGCAAAAGCTAGCGCATTTGATGCGGGCACGGATATTTGTGCAATAACAGCTTTAGTTGGCGGCGTTGCTGGAAATGCTATTGATACAATAGAAACCTTTACGGCAGCCACAAATGTATTTGCGGCCGCTAAATTGGCTGGTGGAGCTGATTGTTCAGCGGCTAATGCTATTACAGCTCTTGTATCGGCAATTACGGCTTCAGATACACAGGGTGTCGGCGCTATTGATGGTGCTGGAAATACTGTTGTTTTAACCGCCGATGTTGCTGGTGTTGATGGAAATGATATTATAGTTGATGCAGTAATGGTTAACGGAACCTTTGCTAATGCGGCTACTAAATTAGCTGGTGGAATTAATGGCACAGTTGGGACCGCTGGCGAAATTCATATGGATTCAAGCTATGTTTATATAGCTATTGACGATAATGCCATTACTGATGCGAATTGGAGGAGAATTGAGGTCGGCTCAGCTTATTATTAATCAAAATGGAAGCCAACCATATAAGTTTGCAAAGGAGGTGCTGGGATTTGAGTGAGATTCAACACTTCGGCATCCTCGGAATGAAGTGGGGGATTAGAAGAACTCAAGCCCAACTCGCAAGGGCTGAGCGCAAAGATGCAAAGTGGGTGACCAAAGGCCAGGGCGCTAAAATTACAGAGAAAGTTCGAGCGGCTTCTTCGGAAGAGGCAAAGAGATATGCTCTAAGCACAACAGAACAACCACTCACTTCTTCGGGTAAGATTAGCAAAACTTTTATGAATCAATACAACCAAAAATTGGCTCAGTTGATGAACGAACGAGTTGGAGATATTCCAGCACCTTCCGGCAAGCTCCTTCGGTATGTAGCTAAGCGAGGCGAAATAGGTGTACATACAGCTCTGGCCGACCAAGGATACAACATGGACCAAGTTGCCAAAGGAATTCATGCTTCTGGGCGAGTTGCTTATAAGAAAGAAGTTGTTCGACAAACGTAGGGAGGAGGGTCATCTAATGGGTCATGAACCGATGCGTCTATATTTGTTTGATGAAGAACTCAAACATTATGGCGTTAAAGGTATGAAATGGGGCGTTAGAAAAGAACGAGAAACTTCCCGACGAAGATCCACTCTTCTTCCTGGTGATACGGTTTTAAGAAAGGGGACAACCTTTCAAAGAATCGCTACGGGATCTAATATGGCCTATACGCAAGGAGTATTTCTTTCGTATACCGCTAAAGATAAAGATCTTTATCGTGGGGTTCTTGGTCGAATGCGTGTATCTTGGTTGATTCAGAACGAACCCGGGAAGGTTCAACTTAAACAACTAACAATGACGGCCAATAAAGATATTCGTATTCCATCAAAAGAAAAACGTATTGAAGAGCTTGAAAAGCTTCTTAAGACAGACAAAGAGGCTGTTATAGCTCTAATTAATGAAGGGGAAACTACTTCACGTCGATCAAAGGGGTATGATGTAAATAAAACAAATGCCGTCGATAATACGATGTATGAGCGTTTTAATCATTCTCTTGGTTTGGGAGTAGAAAAACATCCTGTAATAGCAAAGTATTATAAATCACTTAAAGAACAGGGTTACGACGCTATTCCTGATGAGAACGATATTCGTCTTTCAACATTTAAAGCAAGAGCACCCGTAATTCTATTTGACACAATGGATTCGATTGGCGACATAAAGGTTAAAAATCTTTCCGCCGGCGAAGTCTTTGCTGCTTATAATCGAACAATTGGCGAAAAGACTGTTCGTAGTCTACTTTTACCAAGTGGAATAGGAAACGAACGGCTTTCTCAAGACTCAAAGGGCGTGGCTACAAGATCGGAACGTCAACAGATGCAAGACAAATATTCACTTAATAAAGACTATACAATGACAAATCTTGCACAAAACTGGGGCGTCGATCGATTAACTAGTAGTCAGATTAGAGCAGTTAGTAGACGAATGGACGAAGGGAAAACACATGCAGAAGCAACGGCAGAAGTCATTAATGTCGGAAACAAAGTGCTTGATATCATCCTATCAAGAAAAAATTTATAAGGAGGGGATTTGATTGCCAGAACCATTATCGACAAGATTAAAACATGCGTGGAATGCGTTCAGGAATCGGGACCCAACCCAAGTCCCCTCTGAACGTAGAGACATGGGTTACGGTTCTTATACTCGGCAAGATCGAGTTCGTATGCATGTAACCAATGAGCGGTCCGTCATAATCTCGGTTTATAATCGAATAGCTATAGATGTTTCCGCTGTAAATATTCAGCACGTTCGCCTAGATGAGAATGGGAGATTTGTGGAGACAATTAATTCTGGTTTAAATGAAATTCTCACATCTGAAGCCAATATAGATCAGTCAAATCGAGCGTTTATACAAGACATTGTTATGTCAATGTTTGATGAGGGCGTTGTTGCAGTCGTACCTGTCGATACAACAATTGATCCAAAAATCTCTGGGTCTTTTGACATCCAAACGATGCGCACAGCAAGAATTGTTTCTTGGTTCCCAAAACATGTACGTGTTCGGCTTTATAACGAGAACAAGGGAATTCAGGAAGAACTTACCCTTCCAAAGAGTCAAGTTGCTATTATTGAAAACCCTTTATATTCGGTAATGAACGAACCAAATAGTACATTAAAACGACTACTTAAGAAATTATCAATTCTAGATGCTATTGACGAACAAAGCGGCTCTGGTAAACTGGATTTAATTATCCAACTCCCCTATGTAATAAAGACTCCTGCACGAAGGGAGCAAGCTGAAACCCGTCGTAAGGATATTGAAATGCAACTCTCTGGTTCTAAATATGGCATTGCTTATACTGATGGAACAGAGAGAATTACACAACTTAATCGCCCAGCAGAGAATAATTTAATGAAACAGATCGAGTATCTTACTAAGATGCTTTATAGCCAATTGGGATTAACAGAATCAGTTTTCGATGGTACGGCGGATGAAAAAACTATGCTCAACTATAATAACCGTACGATTGTCCCAATTTTGTCAGCTATCATCTCTGAATTTAAGCGTAAGTTCTTAACAAAAACGGCAAGAACTCAGAGACAGTCAATCGAATATTTTAGGGATGCATTTAGTCTCGTCCCTGTAACTGAATTGGCAAACATTGCCGATAAGTTTACAAGGAATGAGATTCTTTCATCTAATGAGGTTAGGTCTGTCATTGGCTACAAACCTTCAAAAGATCCCGCAGCCGATGAGCTTCGAAATAAGAATCTTAACAAAGCGACTGTTCCTGGGGCAGAAGCTGGAGGTGGCGAAGTAGCTCAAAATGGGATAACGAGTGATCAAGCTTTAAATCTCTTCGACGAGTTATTAAATGGATTGGAGGGCGATATAGACTCGATCATAGGGGGTGGTGATGGTGAGAGTTAGTCTTACTAAAGAGGAGTTTATGCACGCATATGCTTCTCAATATTACGACCCTGTCAAAGCTCATGAGTATTATGAACGTACTAAGAAATTAAAAGGTCGAAGTACATCAGGTATGAGTGACAAGCAAAAAGAAGCCTGGAACTATGTGAAGGAAGGAGTCATGACTGAAAAGAGGCAGAAAACCGAAGAAATTAATACCTCTTCCTCTATTGAAATTGAAGAATTAAGGAATGAAGCTAATGTAATTCGTGAGAGAATAGCAGAAAAACTTAGAACCTGGCTCGAGGAGATCTCTGATCAGAGTAGCTCCAAAAAGAAGACGCTTTCCAAAACCTCTCAGAAGGAGAGGGAAGCTATTCAGGCAGAACGGCAAAGAAAGATTGATGCTTTGCCTGCAATCCCCAGAACTGCATCTCTGGCTCAAAAAGAGCGCTTACGTGCATCTAATGACCAGAAGCGGGCTAGTATAAATGCAGAAGCAAAAGAGAAATTGGCTAAGCTCACTGATTCAACATCAGAGAAACGGTCTGATATTTCAGAAGAAGCCTCTGGTGAGAAATCTGGTGTGCGCGACAGTGCTAGCCAAGAAAGGAAGGTTGTTGTTCAAAATCTTAAAACCGCCATTTCCTCTGTTCGTGAAAAAGTTAAGGAGATAAAAGAAGCCCTTAACACATCAACAGAAGAAACGTTGGATAGGGAATATGAGAACATAATGGCAAACATTGCTGGAAAGCCTGCCAAAGCCAAAAAAGCCAAAAAAGGCAAAGGATCTAGTGGTGATGTTTCCGCAAAGGAGAAATTCATTGCTGATAATTTGGCAAAATTAAAATCAAAAAGATAGGAGGACACACTCATGTCAAAGACCACATATGATTTTAGTGGTTACGCCACTAAGAACGGTCTTAAATGTTCTGATGGACGTACAATCCTTAAAGATGCATTTAAACACCAGGACGGTATGACTGTACCGTTAGTATGGCAACATCTTCATAATGAACCAGGTAATGTCCTTGGTCATGTGGTTCTTGAAAATCGTGAAGATGGTGTTTATTGCTACGGTAAATTTAACGATACCGAAGCAGGAAAGAATGCTAAGCAGCTTGTTGAACACGGGGATATTTCCTCCCTTTCAATCTATGCTAATCAGTTAAAGGAACAGGCAAAGAAGGTTATTCACGGTGCGATTAGAGAGGTAAGTCTGGTACTTTCCGGAGCTAATCCAGGCGCATTGATTGATAATCTCAACTTTGTTCATGGTGACGGTACTTTCATTGAGGATGAAACAGAAGCCATTATCTATACAGGACTCGAATTCGGAGAGGAAAGCGGAACCGCTGCTCATAGCGAAGATGATAAAACTGTTGCTGAGGTATTTGATACTCTTAATGAAGAACAGAAATCTGTTGTCTATGCCATGATCGCACATGCGTCTGGTGAGAGACAAGAAGAGGGGGCAACAACTGAGCAGAAGGGTGAGAATGTCATCCAGCATGCAAAAGCTGATGCCACCGTCAAAGATATCTTCGATACCTTGAATGAAGACCAGAAAAAGGTAGTTTACTATCTGATCGGAGCGGCTTTGGAATGGGCTGGTACCGAATCCGGAGCCGCCGCCAAACATTCAAATACTGATAAAGAAGGAGAATCTATTATGAAAATAAATGTGTTTGACCAGTCAACTCAGGAAGCTTCTAAGAACGTTCTGACGCATGATCAGATGGAAACCATTCTTGGTGATGCAAAACGTTTCGGTTCCCTGAAAGAGAGCTTTATCGCTCATGCCGAGGAATACGGATTTGATCCTATTGATATTCTTTTCCCTGATGCAAAAGATGTTGATCCCGGTGGTCCGGTTACCATTAAGCGTAATGACGCTTGGGTGGAGGACGTTCTCGCTGATACTACGCATACCCCGTTTGCGAGAATCAGAACTCGTATTGCCGACTTAACCGTCGATGAAGCAAGGGCAAAAGGTTATGTTACCGGTAATCTCAAGAAGGAAGAAGTAATCCCTCTGATGAGAAGGGTAACCACACCAACAACTGTATATAAGAAGCAGAAACTCGATCGTGACGACATGGTTGACATCACTGACTTCGACGTAGTTGTTTGGTTGAAGAAAGAAATGCGTGGAATGCTCGACGAAGAAGTTGCTCGTGCAATTCTTATCGGTGATGGTCGTGTTGTTGGCGATGAAGACAAGATCAACGAAGGTAACGTTCGTCCGATTGCTATGGATGATGGTAATGTGTTCGTTCACAGAGTCGAAGTTGAGGCCGATGAAACCATCGACAACATTATCGATGAATTCATTCGCGCTAGGAAGTATTATAAGGGTTCTGGTGTTCCGGCTCTTTACACTTCCACCGATCTGCTTACTGAAATGTTGCTTGTAAAAGACACGCTTGGTCACAGATTGTATAAGACCATTCAGGAATTGGCCTCTGTTCTTCGCGTTAGCAAGATCGTTGAAGTCGAACCCATGAACGAAGCAGTTCGTATGGTTGGCGACGACGAACACCAGATCCTTGGTATCGTTGTTAACCTGAAGGACTATACAATTGGCGCTGACAGGGGCGGCCAGGTTGCAATGTTCGACGACTTCGACATTGACTACAACCAGTACAAGTACTTAATTGAAACCAGAATTTCTGGAGCCCTGACCAAGCCAAAATCTGCTCTCATCATTGAGAGATTGCCGGCAAAAGAGTAATCGCTACATAGCCTCCGTTGATGGGGCTTCAAAATGGAAGTGAGGTGAAGAGATGGCAAAGTTTTATGGCGAAATCGGCTATGCTGAAACAACAGAAACTGCGCCTGGCGTGTGGACAGATGTGGTCACTGAACACAAGTATTTTGGTGACGTTATAAAAAACACACGTCGTTTGGAGGCAGGGGAAGGTCTTAACGACAATCTCACAATTAACAACATGGTCAGCATTGTCGCAGACCCCTTTGCCTATCAACACTTTCATGCAATGCGATATGTGAAATGGATGGGGGCCCTTTGGAAGATCACTAACGTGGAAGTTCAGAGGCCCCGTCTAATCTTGACTATAGGAGGTGTATACAATGAGCCAACGCCTATCCCTTCATCAGAACCTTAAGAGTCTTTTGGGAAGTGATAATGTATATTTTCAACCTCCGGCGACAGTCAAGTTGAACTATCCTTGTATTGTCTATAGGCGCAGCGACATTGATACTGCTTTTGCAGATGACAATCCGTACATTACAAACAAACGGTATCAAGTTACTGTAATCGATGCAAATCCGGATAGTCTAATTCCGGATAAGGTTGGAAAACTACCAAAATGTGTCTTTGATAGACATTTTACGGCAGACAATCTTAATCATGACGTGTATCAATTATACTATTAAGAAAGAATGGAGGCATTAAACATGAGTAAACTTCTTTGGGATAAAACCGGTGAACGTTATTATGAAACCGGTGTCCGTCAGGGAGTTCTGTATCCTCAGAATCCTTTAACGGGTCTGTATCCTTTGGGTGTTGCTTGGAACGGTTTAACGGCTGTTACTGAAAGCCCATCTGGTGCAGAAGCAAATCCAATCTATGCCGACGACATTAAGTATCTTAACTTGATCTCGGCTGAAGAATTTGGAGCTACAATTGAAGCGTATACCTACCCTGATGAATTCGCAGCCTGTGATGGTTCTGCATCTTTGGCTACTGGTGTCGTTATCGGGCAACAGAAGAGACAGGCATTCGGTTTATGTTACAGGACCGCTCTTGGTAATGATATTGAGGGCGAGGATCATGGGTATAAACTTCACCTCATCTATGGTGGTATTGCGGCCCCTTCTGAGAAAGCTTATGCTACAATTAATGATACTCCTGAGGCCATTACGTTCTCATGGGAAGTATCAACAACTCCGGTTGCTGTACCAGGTTTCAAGCCGACAGCATTCTTGACGATCGATTCAACAAAGGTTAACGCAGAAGCTCTTGCGATGCTCGAAAATATTCTGTATGGAACTGCTGAATCGGATCCTCGTCTTCCCCTACCGGATGAGGTTGCTGATTTGTTTGCTGGAGAAGCCCCTACAGCATTAGCACTTTCCTCAATTGTTCCGGATGATGAAGCGACTGATGTTACTATTGACGCCAATATCGTATTCACATTCAACAACAAAATAGCTAAAGAATCAATAGTTGTTACTGATTCTTTGGGTGAAATGGTTGTTGGAACAAAAACATGGGATGTTACTGGTAAAATCCTTACTTTCAACCCGAATATCAACCTCGTAAATGATACAATCTATATCGTCACCATTAGTGGCGTGGTTGATATCTATGGACAGGCATTAGCGTCGACTGTAAAGAATTTCCAGACGGCATCTCTCTAAGTATTAAGTAACAAAAGACTCGGGCTCCCATATTTCAGAGAGCCCTAATTTTATCATTTAAAACTGAAAGGAGAATAACACTATGTTAAAAAAGACTATTACTTATACGGATTATGACGGAAACAAAAGAGTCGAAGACTTTTATTTTAATCTCAGTAAAGCTGAGATTGCTGAAATGGAACTGTCCGAATATGGCGGGTTGTCAACTCTGCTTAAAAAGATTGTACAGGAAAAAGATACTAAACGTATCATTGAGATGTTTAAGGATCTCATCCTTAGATCTTATGGTGAGAAATCGCAAGATGGAAAGAGGTTTGTTAAGAATCAGGAATTACGTGATGCTTTCTCTCAAACAGAAGCATACAGCGAATTGTTCATGGAATTAGCTGGCAATGCGGAAGCGGCAGCGGCTTTTGTTAATGGTATTACGCCAGTAATTGCGCCGAATGCTGAGGTTCCAGCATCCATATAAAGTAATTCAAAATATGAAAGGAGGCCAGAAGAGATGTTAAAACTTATCATACCTGCCATCGAGCAATACGACGAAACGCGTAATGAGTTTATCAATACAAAGGAAAAAGTATTGCAGTTAGAGCACTCTCTGGTCTCGCTTTCAAAATGGGAATCAAAGTGGTGTAAACCATTCTTATCCAAAGAAGAAAAGACTTTTGAAGAGTCTGTTGATTACATAAGATGTATGACAATTACGCAACATGTTAACTATGATGATTATGCTGGCATAACAAATACTCAAATTAGAGAGGTTACTAAATACATTGAGGCGCCTATGACTGCCACTATTTTTACTAAAGATAAGAGACCTCCAAATCGTGAGATAATTACAGCAGAAATCATCTATTATTGGATGGTGGCATTAAATATTCCATTTGAATGCCAAAAATGGCATCTTAATAGATTGTTGACTTTAATTAATGTATGTAATATTAAGAACAATCCTCCTAGAAAGATGAGTAGAAAAGAGCTTATGAACCGCAATGCGGCACTAAACGCGGCTCGTAGGCAGTCGCTTAATACGAAGGGGTGATAAAATGAGTAACAGTCCATTGGTAGTATATACCAAAATCTCTCCTAATAGTACAAATCCAAGAAAACATGTTATTGATACTGTTACAATCCATTGTATGGCTGGAAATTGTTCAATTGAAACATGTGGAGATATCTTTGTAAGACCGGAGAGAAAAGCGAGTAGCAATTATGGCATAGGTTCGGACGGAAGAATAGGAATGTACGTTGAGGAGAAAAATCGTTCCTGGTGTACTTCTTCATCCTCTAATGATGAGCGAGCCATAACAATTGAAGTTGCAAATAATGGAGGAGAACCAAGTTGGCCTATTTCTGGCAAAGCGTACGAATCCTTAATCTTACTCCTTACAGATATTTGTAGGAGAAACAATATAAAACAATTACTATGGAAGGCTGATAAGTCATTGATAGGGCAAGTTGACAAACAAAATATGACAGTTCATCGTTGGTTTGCAAATAAATCTTGTCCTGGGGAATATCTATACAGACTTCACGGTGATATAGCAAAAGAAGTCAATAAAAAGCTTGAAACTAGAATAAAGGAGGTTGAAGACGTGGACTTTTCAAAATTGACAGACGAAGAAGTTGATATTTTAATGGCGAGGATTGCAAAAAGATTTGCTACACAACCTGTTTCGGCTTATGCAAAGGAGTCGTGCGAGAAAGGCGTTAAGAGCGGTTTGTTCTCTGATGGAGATAAGGACGGTCTTGTCGATAATCCGAGAGGATTTCTGTTAAGGCAGGAATTCGCAACTGTTCTCAATAGGGCCGGATTGCTTGATAAAAAATACTAAACTATTTAAACGAACCTTTTCATTTATCTTCTATGCGGCTCTCCTTTCCTTTGCAGCTGGCTTTATTCTAACAATTTGGGGATTAAAAATCTTCATGATATGTGGAATGGTTGCTTTTGGCTTTTTCTTAATCTGGATTTCATGGTGGCTTAATGATAAAGGTAAGCTGGACACAAGCAAAATTCTTATATTTATACTTGTTTATATAGGTGCTGTTATGGCCGGCTTCTCGTATTATCTTGCATATATCGAAAGAGAAGAGATTGCCGAAAGTCTATCGAAGGCAGCATTAGTTGAACTGGTTGCTCCAGCTGTTGTTATGTTAATTAAGTCTTTGGTTGAGAATTTGTCAATGAATAACTCTTGGCCAGATAAGGGGATCTGCAAAACAGAAGATGATGAAACTCGGCCTATCTAAAGGAGGGTCAAATCATGATTGTATTTAAACACCGTGGTGATTTCAAAAATACAGAAAAATTCTTGACCCGAAATCAAAGATTGGAGTACATAAAAATCCTTGATAAGTATGGTCGAGAAGGCGTCGCAGCTCTTCAAGCAGCCACCCCAGTTGATTCTGGAGAGACAGCAGGGGCTTGGGGGTATAAAATTCAAACATTTGGGCGTTCCTTTAACATTACGTGGACAAATTCCAACGTTGTTGATGGTGTCCCAATAGCTATCATTATTCAGTATGGTCATGCCACAAGAAATGGTGGATATGTGCAAGGAAAAGATTATATTAATCCAGCACTAAAACCCATTTTTGACAGACTTGCTGATGAAGCATGGAGGGAGGTAACTAGCTTATGAGTAGATCTATCGACGAAAGAATTGTAGAAATGCAATTTAACAATCGGCAATTCGAATCCGGCGTCAAAGAAAGTCTCGGTTCTCTTGATAGACTTAAGAAGGGACTTGATTTAGACGGGGCAAGCAAGAGTTTAACCGGGTTAGGCGAAGCAGGGAGAAAATTCTCACTCGCTGGAATTGCAGAGGGAGTCGATACGATCGCTGGGAAATTCACCACCCTAGGTATCATAGGCGTTACCGCAATTCAAAACATAACGAACAAAGTTATTGATTTGGGGTTACAAATAGCCAATTCTCTTACTCTAGATCAAATAACGGCCGGTTGGACTAAATATGAACAAAAAACAGCATCAGTTCAAACCATAATGAACGCGACCGGAAAATCCATCGACGAAGTAAATGGCTATCTTGATAAGTTGATGTGGTTCTCGGACGAAACAAGTTATGGGTTTACCGATATGACTGCTGCTCTTGCTCAGATGACTTCGTCCGGAGGAGATGTTAAAAATCTTCTCCCCTTGATTACAGGTGTGGCGAATGCTACGGCATACGCTGGTAAAGGCGCTGCTGAATTCAGTAGAGCAATGTATAACCTTAATCAGTCATATGGTTCTGGAAATCTGCAATACATAGACTGGAGAAGCTTAGAGCTTGCTGGTATTGCCTCGCAAGAACTTAAGCAGATATTTATTGATACTGGCGTCGCTATGGGAAAGATTGTAGAAGGAGAAGTTACAATAGGTAACTTTGGTACCACTCTGCAAAAGAAATGGGCCGACACTTCAGTTATGGAAGCGGCATTTGGAAAATTCTCAGAGCTTTCAGAAGAAGCATATAGACTTGTTCAAGCCGGAGAATATGATACGGCCGCTGAAGCAATGGAGGCTTTATCTGGACAGTATTCAGATGTTGCTGAAAAAGCATTTAAGTCAGCCCAGCAAGCAAAAACATTCACCGAGGCAATTGACGCCACAAAAGATGCAGTAAGCACCGGCTGGATGAAAACCATGGAGATTATATTCGGTAACATCGAGGAAGCAACCGTGCTTTGGACAGATGTCACCAATGCTTTATGGGATGTTTTCGCCAGTGGCGCAGAAGCACGTAATGAAATGTTACAAGGATGGAAAGATCTTGGTGGTCGTGACACTTTGATTGAATCCTTTTGGAATTTAATGGAGGCTATTGAAAAAATTGTAACGCCAATTAAAGAAGCATTTAGAGACATCTTCCCAGCAACAACAGCCGAAAGACTCTTTGCTTTAACCGATGGTCTTAAAGCCTTCACGGAAAAGCTCAAAATAGGAGAAGAAACTTCTGATAATCTTAAACGTACATTCGCTGGTTTATTTGCTGTTCTAAGTATAGGTAAACAAGCTATTTCAGCTCTCCTTGGGGGTCTCGGTAGACTTATCAAGGCATTATCTCCTGGTGCGTCTAGCTTTCTTGATTTCTCAACAGGTATCGGTGACTGGTTGGTTGCTCTCGATGCTACAATTAAGAAAGGCGATGTGTTTAATAAGGTAATTGAGAAGATTGCAGATGTTGTCGAATGGGTTGCTGAGAGAGTTAGAAAAGGAGTAACAGCTATCATTGACTTCTTCAAAGGATTTGGTAGCGTTGATTTAAGCGGAGTCGAATCTTTTACTGATAGAATCAGAATTAGATTTGAACCTTTCTCCGCATTGTTCGAAGGAATTGGTAAGATATTCTCAAATACAGTGGAAATTCTAAAGAAAGTAGCTCCATTATTCTACAACCTTGCAAGTATGATTGGTAAAGGAATTATGAATTTACAAGATAGAATTCTTGAGGCCCTTGATAACGGGAACTTCAGTTCAATTCTTGATTTGATCAATACTGGTTTACTTGGAGCTCTAATACTTGGAATTAGGAAGTTTGTAAATTCAATGTCAGAGGTAACTGGTGGTTTTGCTGGTATTCTTGATGGAGTAAAAGGATCTCTTGAAGCGTGGCAGTCTTCTTTAAAGGCTGGTGTTCTACTTAAGATTGCTATTTCTATCGGTATTCTAGCGGCAGCACTTGCTGTTCTAGCATCAATCGATTCAGACAAATTGATAGGAGCCTTAGTTGCCATAACAACATTATTTATTGAACTCTTTGGCTCAATGGCTATATTCTCAAAGATCATGGCTGGGTCCGGGTTTAAATCAATGGGTAAAATGGCAATGGCGATGATTGGTATATCAGCAGCGGTTCTTATTCTATCTTCCGCGTTGAAGAAGTTATCAGATTTGGATTGGGAAGGAATTGAGAAAGGTCTTATTGCTATTGGTGCTCTTATGGGGATGCTTATCGCCACTACAAAAATTCTTTCAGCTAACACTGGAGGGATGATTAAAGGTGCTTCAGGATTTATCTTATTTGCAGTAGCCATTAATGTTCTGGCTTCTGCAGTAGAAAAACTTGGAGCAATAGATGTTGTATCCTTAGGTAAGGGTTTACTCGCAGTTGGTGTTCTTATGACTGAACTCGCTTTATTTATGAGAGCCACCGACCTCAACAAAATGGGAATTACTAAGGGTATAGGTATACTACTCTTAGCGACCTCCATGACAATATTAGCTAGTGCGGTTAAGAAGCTAAGCGAAATTGATCTTGGTGCGCTAGCAAAAGGGCTTGTTGCTATGGGTGTATTATTAACAGAACTCGCGTTATTCATTAACATGACGCCTGATGCAAAACGTGTTATTTCCACGTCCGTAGGGCTTGTTATTCTTGGCGCCGCAATGCTTATATTTGCAAGCGCTATTGAAAAGATGGGGAATCTTTCTCTTGAACAAATTGGTAAAGGGTTGTTAACGATGGCGGGTGCTCTTACCATTATAACAGTTGCTCTTAACCTACTACCAAAGAACAACATACTTTTAACAGGTGCTAGTCTTATACTTGTAGCTAGTGCGTTAGTAATTTTATCAAAAGCACTAGAAACTATGGGCGGGATGACCTGGGAAGAAATAGCAAAAGGTTTGGTTGTCCTTGCTGGTTCATTGACAATTATTGCTGTTGCGATGATGTTCATGACAGGAGCTTTACCCGGTGCAGCCGCAATGTTAGTAGTAGCTGGTGCCCTCGCTATATTAGCTCCAGTATTAAAGACCCTAGGTTCAATGTCTCTTTCTGAGATTGGAAAAGGTTTACTTGCTCTGGCGGGAGTATTTGCAGTTATTGGTGTGGCTGGTTTGTTATTAGCACCGCTAACTCCTATCATTCTAGCATTAGCTGCGGCTATAGCTTTATTTGGAATTGGTTGTTTGGCAGTTGGCGCTGGTATGTTAGCTTTCTCAGCCGGACTTACGGCACTAGCAATAGCTGGAACGGCAGGGACTGCTGCTTTAGTAGCCGCTGTAACGGCTATAATAGGTCTAATTCCTTTCCTACTTGAACAGATAGGATACGCTATAATAGCTTTTGCAGGTGTAATAACTGAAGGTATGCCTGCTATAATGGAAGCGATCGAAGCACTGTTCTCAGGTTTAATCAAACTTATTGGCGAATTAGCACCACCGCTCATTCTTACAGTTTTAGAGTTTATACTTGAGCTTCTAACAAAGCTTGTCGAGTATGTTCCACAGTTTGTCGATGCTGGAATGAAGATCATAATCGGTTTTCTCGAAGGTATCGCAAACAACATTGCCGGCGTTGTTAAGGCTGGAATAGATATTGTTCTGAACTTCTTAGATGGCATTAGACAGAAGATTCCAGATATAATAGACATGGCATTTAAGTTAATCATTTCATTCATCAACGGTCTTGCTGACGCAATTCGTAACAATCATAACGCCATATATGATGCTTGTGAGAACTTGATAGATGCTATAATTGATGCTATTACGTCTTTCCTTGGGCGTCTTCCAAAGATTGGCGGACAGATTGTTAGTGGTTTGATTGATGGTATTGTCGGTATGGGTAAATCCCTAGTAGATGCAGCCAAAGGCGTTGTAAGTAGTGCTATCGATGGTGCGAAGAAACTTCTTGGTATTAAATCACCATCCAAGGTTTTTGAAGAAATTGGCAAGCATACTGGACAAGGTATGGTTGTCGGTCTCAAGGGAATGAGTGGTAAAGTATCTGCAGCTTCTGAAGACCTTGGTAACTCAGCAGTCGATTCAATGACCAACGCTCTAGGACATGTTCAAGACGTCCTTGATAGTGATGTTGAATTACAGCCAACTATTAGACCTGTTATTGATATGACAGACGTTGAAAGTGGTATTAAATCAACATTCAGCAAGACACAAGGATTAAACGTATCTGGAACGAGCAATAGAGCGTCATCAGTGGCAAGTGGTTTGTATAAAGAAACGTCTAGTAGTAATCCATCGATATCAAGTCAAAATGGGGGAGAACAAGGCGTACATAACGAATTTAAGATCGCAAGCTTGGTCGTTAGGGAAGAAGCGGATATTAAGCGAGTAGCTCGTCAGCTCTACCAACTACAACTAGCAGGAAATAGGGGGTGATTAGATGGGTATTACATTTAACGGGAGACATAGTGATGAGTTTGGTGTTCCTTTTAGAACCGTATCAATACCCATCATACCTCCAAAACGTCAAACGATGTTAGAGGTGCAAGGTAGAGATGGTAAGTACGTGTTTGAGGATGGATACGACAATATACAAATCGAACTCGCTGGGACTATACCTGGAGACGAGATAGTTGACAGGAGAAAGAAAGCCAGACAGATAGCTTCATGGTTATCTGCTACTGGTAAGTTGGTGTTTGACTACGAGAAGGATGTTGAATATCAGGTAGTTAAAGTTACAAACGATATAGATGCCAGTATGTTTAGCCGGCAATATAAGGATGAGTTTACAGTTATTTTCGAATGTAAACCATATCAGAATCAGACTTTTTATAATGATAGTCTCACTTGGGATGAGGCAAAAATACCTTGGAAAGACTTCGACATTCCATGGGAAGGTTATGATAGGACGTTCGAAGCATCTTCTGGACAAACAATTGAGGTTGCAAACGCCGGAACATATAAGGCACTTCCTATCATAAATCTCACGGGTAACGCAACGAGCATAACAATTCAAGGATTTAACTATACCACGCCAGAAGGAATAATCAAAGAAGGTTCGTTAACTTTTAATAATCTATCTGGTACAGTATATATTGATTGCGACAACCAAGTAGTTTATAGTCTAAGTGGAACTACTAAGGTTAACAAAATATTAGACTTTGATGGTGATTTTCCGGAATTACTTCCTGGAGCAAACCAGTTCGAAATAAGTGGCACTATTACAAGTCTAACGATCGAATTTGATTACAAAAATACATACTTATAAGGAGGTGAATTCGTTGTATCCAAAACTTTATAATAGCAGTGGACAAGTTTTAGCTGTTTTAGATAATATTATAAAAGAAACAGCCTCGATAAAGCGCGTGGTTAATGGCGAGTTCACCTTTAACTTTTCTGCTTATGAAAAAGAGCTAAAAAGTGAATATTTTGATCCTGCTAATGCTTTAGTAGTTGATAGTCAGACGTTCGACATCAAGTATATAGAACAGGAGCATGAAACAGACGTTCAATATGCCATTCAATGCGAACATGTAAACTATAGGATGGAGGATGGTGAAGAGAATCTTTTCCCATTATACACATACACTGGTACACCTACTCAGATATTGTCAAACATTCTAGCCGGGACGGAGTTTAGTGTAGGTACAGTCGAGTTTACGGACGCAATAACCATAACAGTTAATGCCGAGATTACAAGGAAATCGTTAATCTACGAGTTAGCCAACACGCTTGGGGGAGAAGTTGACTATACTAATCTTGGGTTTACGATAAACATTCTTGCTAGTATTGGCAAAAATAATGGTTTTCAGGCTCGCTTCGGTAAAAATCTGAAAGGTATTCGAAAAATAATAGATAATCGAGGTGGTCTGAAGACCTATTATTCTGTTGATATTATCATGTTAAAAAACAGTAATGAATACATAGAAAAGGAATTAAGGGATCTTGAAATCATAGACGTTGGGGATACTATACAACTGATAGACCCTGTTATAGGTTTAGACCTTCAAAATAGGATACTATCTAGGGAGTATAACCCAATATTTGAAGTAAACACAAAGCTTGAAATCGCAAATAACATAGAACTAATAACCACCAAGATAAAGCAAATAGAAACTAGCACCGTTCATAAGAATAAGATTTACAATGGTGTACACATAAGTACTGAAGATGGTTTTGTTGCTGAGCGTTCTGACGGTAAAGTAAAAACGGTAAACAACGCCACGGAAGGTATAAGTGTATATTCTGATAAGAATGATGACAACGGCTTAGTTCGTAGATTCTATGTAGATGATGACGGACGTATCCAAGGTAAAAGTCTTGATATTGACGGCGATAGTAAATTCCACGGTGAAGTTAACGTTGAAAACGGTCTAGTTAATGTAAAAATAGCTCCTAACGGAGGATACCCCTTTGAGATATTGTATGATGGTAACCAGATATTCTATGTAGATTCACAGGGGAGTGGTACTTATAAAGGCAATGTTTCTATAGGTAATAACTCTAAAGTAAAGATAACTGATTGTGGTGGAGCAGGTAGAATAGCTTTTGAAGATGAGTTAGGAGATATGGTGGGTTATATAATGGCCAATAATTTAACAGCTAACTCATTCGAGATTGTTGGATATTTCGATACTCGTATGGAGATATCAACAATAAATGGCGACCTAAGTATTAAATCTAGTAGCGGTGATGTATACATACAAAACACAGTTGGAGACATTTACTTGGGAATTAAAGATGATCCATCACACATCAACGTTACAACCTATTTGTCAAGATACACATATATTGATGGTTCTCGGGTAGCGAATCGGTACTGGGTAGAACAAAACTTCTCCGAGTTAGGACACTCACACGGCTACGCTACACAATCGGATATAAATAGTGCAATATCAGCACATGAATCGGAATATCATTAAGTATAATAGGAGGTGAGTAAGAATTGTTAAAGACAGAGATACTTGATAGGAAAAAGCAAGTTGAAAAAGGAAAAGCTTTTATAGTTAGCACGGTTCAAGAAGAACTCACCTCTGATGACATTAAGAGGCGATTGGAACACTTAAACGTTAAGGAAGAACAGCTAGAAATGGCACTTAAAGCCATAAAGAAGCAGATTAAAACTATCCAGGAGGATAGAAAAATGCTAGAGGAGTGTCTGCAAGAATTAAAAGTAGAAGATGGGGGTGAGGACAATGTCGAATAAATATTGTAATCTACCAGGAGGAGAAAAAATAAGTGAAACGTTCGGTCAGATTAATGATGGTTTCGCATCTGTAGAAACCGATAAAGATGAATTACAATCTCAAATAAATAACCATATTGATTCTAATTCTGCTCATAATGCTGAGAATATTACTTTTGAATCCGAACGTACAACTTTATTTGGCATTGATGATACAAAAGAAGCTATTGAAAAGATTGACCAACGCGTTGATGAATTGGTAAATAATCCAGATCCTAATAAAGATTTGGAGCTTGTTGATTTAAGAAATTCAAATATATATGGTGTGTTTCCTACGGCAAAAGCGAGATCGGATAATACAGATAATTTATTTAGTTCGCATCTGGCAGATGATGTGAAACATTTTATTACAAGCACTGAATATCCTGATATTCAACAAGCTATGGACTATGTAGGGCAAAATGACAAGGGAGAGCTAAAACTGCCACCTGGAATACATAACGTTAATACAAAACTTCTGTGGAATTATGATGATATAATGATAGTAGGCCCGGGAGAAGGTGTTTGTGAGTTACATTTTACAGGAATAGGCACAGCTATTGAAAGCAGCAACAAAACAACCGGTGAGAGATACAGATGTGGGTTTAAAAATGTTAAAGTATCTTCTATTGATGATACACCAAATACGCCTGTAATTGATATGCAAGGATGCCGTAATTTTAATAATGATCATTTGTGGGCATCCGGAGGTGGCAGTAATTGCGATATCGTAAGAATAAAAGGTATCTACGGAGTGGCCGATGCTACATATAACAGATTCAAAGACTGTTACCTTGGAGCAGGCAAAAATGGCATAATATCAGAAGAAGTAGCTAATAACAATATTTTTGATAATGTAAGAATACAAGTACCAGGTATATCTCATTGGTTTAAAGGTGCAACATATAAACCAAATTCAAATCAAATAATTGGTGGTGCATGCGAATATCCCGGAACAGTTGGAACAGGAGTAAAGGTTGAAACAGGTTGTGATGGAATAGAAATACTTGGAACACGATTTGAAGGCCTGGCGGATGGTATTATAATTGATTCTGGAGCAGTTAACCCCTCAGTAATAGCTCCTTATTTCAGTTCAAATAATAGAAACCTTACATATGAAGGGGTAACGTATCCAAATGCACAAGTATTCAAAGGAATATTGATAAAAGGCGGTACAACCATAGGTTTCACGAAAGCCTTATTATCTCCTGCTTTAGACCCTGCAAGTGTACCAGTAGGTGGTGATAATTATTTTTATGATGTAGTCGATTTGTATCACTTATTTCGTTCATATAGAGATCAAGCTGGATTAAGAATGCAGTACTCAAGCGGTGGAAACTACGTGCCTGGTATGGAAATGTTTGCAAATGCAACACAAGCATGGCTGAAAGCATGGAGTGATAGAGTTATACAATGGGGTACTGGCTCGCCTGAAGGGGTTGTAATAGCTAATGTTGGCTCACTATTTTTAAGGACTGATGGTGGAGCGTCAACAACATTGTATGTCAAGCAATCTGGTACAGGTAATACAGGTTGGGTTGCAAAATAATTGCAGATGAGGACACTAGTGCGAATTAAATAATTAATGTAAAAAAAGTGGGGGGGGGTAATCGTAATATGGATAAAGCCGTTGAATTAGCAAAAACCAGTGACAGTACCATAATTATATTGTTAGTGGTTATGGCTATCATTGTGGTGGTTCTTATCCCAGTTATGAAAACTGTTGCGAATATAAGAGCAAACGAGAAGAAACAAGACTATGATAGAGAAGGTCTATTAATCCAGGTAATTCAAAAGAATACTGAAGTTAATTCCGCTCTAAAAACCTTAATTGAAAGTGGCCAAAAACATTGTGATACTTGTAAGTCTGAATAGTTTGCTCTGTTTAAAAAAATGTTTGATAATCAAGAGATAGCTAATATGAAATTGACAGAAATATCTCAAAAATTAGAAAGGGAGCGATTAAATGGATTGGAATACTATAATCCAGTTTGTGAGGCCTGAGTTGTTCATACTCGTCGTTTTCATATGGAGTTTAGGTTTATTCTTTAAGAAGGCTCCATGGTTTACGGACGAATGGAGGATACCTTTTATTTTATTAGGGGTGTCAGTCTTATTCGCAATATTATACATAGCGATAGTAATCGGGGAAGGGTTCACAGGTCCCGTAATAATATCGGCAATAATTCAAGGCGTTATAATAGCCTGTATAGCCGTTTTCGGTAACGAAGCAATAAAACAATACTTTGTTAAGAGGTTGGAAGATAACGGTAAAAAAGGGGCTGTGTAAATATGGCAAAAGTAGCTATTTCGGACGGCCATGAAATGACCACAGCTGGTAAAAGGACTCCGCCTATTCCTGAGTTGAGTGGGCGGGTTATACATGAAAACGAATTCAACAAGGCTGTTGCTTTATTGCTCGAAAAAGAACTTCTTAGATGTGGTTTCGATGTCATTAATGTATCTTCAACGGACAACGACTCCCTTGAGGATCGGGTTAACAGAGCCAATGCAGAAGATGCAGATATATTTGTTGCCATACACTATAATGCATATGATGGTGTGTTTGATGATTACGACCCTGAAGGTATCTCAGTGTATATATATGCTAAAGGTGGAAACGCTGAAAAATTAGCTAATGCTGTACATAAGTACCTTATTCAGGGAACTACCCAGAAAGATAGAGGCGTTGTTGTTAATAATTTCTATGTTCTTAGGAATACTAAAATGCCTGCTATCTTGACTGAGAATGGTTTCATGGATAATAAACGTGAGGCCATGTTAATGCTTGATAAACTGTTCCAGAAAGAAGTAGCCATCGAACATGCTAAAGGTATATGTGACTATTTTGGTGCTCCGTATATCAAGGAAGAAATTGTGAGCAAGCATAAAATAATAGGTGAAGTAACGGCTACGTTCGAACAAGCTCAAGCGTGGGCTAGATCGAAAGGTGCCTCTGAAGAATTTATAGGATTAGCTCCCATATTCTGGCAGATTGCTAAAGACGTAGTTATCAATCCGGTTGGAGTCTATGCTCAATCAGCTAAAGAAACAGGGTTTGGAAAATTTGGTGGTGTTTTGGATAGGACTTATTGTAATCCTTGTGGTATGAAGACTACTCAAGGTGGAGGTAATTACGATCCGTCAGCTCATCAAAGATTTTCCAATTGGAGAGAAGGTATAAAAGCTCAAGTTGATCACTTAGCTTTATATGCTGGTGTATTAGGATATCCAAGGGCGAATACTCCTGATCCAAGACATTTTGATTTCATTAAAGGAACGGCTCCTTATTGGGAAGATCTTGGCGGTAAATGGGCTCCTAGTTCTACTTATGGTGAAAGTATAGTAGCCATGATGGAACAAATAGAAAAAATGGAAGTTCCAGAAACCCCTCAAGAACCTGCTGAGAACGTTTCTGACTGGGCTAAAGAAGCCTGGTTAAAAGCTAAAAATATGGGTCTAAATGATGGAAGGGGATCTAAAAATCCAGTAACAGAAGAACAACTTATGGTATTTTTTGACAGGTTAGGTTTATTAAAATAATTAAATAAAAGGAGGAAATCTCACCATGATGTTAAGTAACAAAGCTTATAACACCCTTAAATGGATTGCGCAATATCTTTTACCGGCGAGCGGTACTTTATATTTTGCGCTTGCGGCCATCTGGGGGCTTCCTTATGGGGAGCAGATTGTAGGTACTATTTCAGCAGTCACTATATTCTTAGGGGTACTTCTTGGTATGAGCTCCGCATCGTACATAAAATCCGGAGCAGATACGGACGGAACTTTACAGGTTGACACTTCAAGTCCAGAGAAAGATATTTACAGACTTCAGTTAAACAGCAATCTCGAGAATTTAGCTGAGAAGGCAAAGGTTACTTTAAAGGTGGATCCAAACGCTAACCTTTCTGATTAATTCTTCATATCTCGCAAAAAGAACAAAGCCTATAATGAAGAAGAATTTTACAGAAGGGAAAGGTGTATGGAAATGAAGCTTAATTTAAGAAAGAAATCAAAGTTGGAAAAGGCGATTGATTCGATTTTGGATGATATGGCTAAGTTCGACGCTAGTTCTGACGAGTATGGCGAAATGGCTGGTAATCTGGAGAAACTTTTGAAAGCGAAAAGCTATGAAAAGTCAAAAGGGATTAGTCCGGATACAGCAATTGTTGTAGCCGCAAACTTGATAGGAATAGTATTGATACTTAAACATGAAAAAGTCGATATAATTACCTCGAAAGCATTGGGATTTGTAATGAAAGGGCGTGTGTAACAGCACGCCTTTCCCTTTCCCTACATATTTTAAAAATTTTTCGGACTTTCGGAAAAAACGACCTCACAGAATCGGTTCTAAGAGACTTTTAGAGAGTAGGTAATGTAAACATACCAGAAAGGGGTCTAAATCGATTGTAGGGCATTCTGGAGCGTCTGAGAGCATATCACCTATTTTTACCATATTTTAATGCCATTTTAGGCCAAAAGGAGTATATTATGATACAAGATAGTGGAAATCGAAGGGGTTTTGATACTGGAGCGGTCCGTGATATTTCTGAGGGTAAAGGTCGTGCCGATCTTCTTCCTTTAGATGCCGTAGCACAATTATTAAACGCACCTTGTTTGGAACCTATTGAAGAATTCAAACGCGCAAAAGATATTTCTCTTTTACTCGGCTCTATACAAACGTTCGTAGAAGACTATACAGACTACAAAGATATTTATACCGCTATGATTGAGGTAAGCAAACATTTCGAAGAGGGTGCAAAAAAGTACGGGGGAGAACAAT
>Ga0302247_1000819_pt1 | contig 26621 bp, 23 predicted proteins | sample AAG_UR_Ile_MG_FD_193529 | JGI IMG/M metagenome (GOLD analysis project Ga0302247, IMG submission 193529) | Enriched activated sludge microbial communities from anaerobic digester in WTTP, New Holstein, Wisconsin, United States - AAG_UR_Ile | ecosystem: Engineered > Bioreactor > Anaerobic >...
GGGCGGCCTTGCGGGCGGCGGTGGCGCGATCCATGGCCACGCGCTCGAGGTGCAGCAGCACGCCCACGCCCACGAACATGACGCCGTTCTCCACGAACATGCTCCAGTACGGGGCGATGGCGTTGTTCATGAAATAATGCTTCACCGCCCAGTGCAGCACGGTGGAGCCCACGATGAACACGCCGAAGGCGCCGATCCACAGCCGCAGGATCGGGTGGGAGCGGCGCCCGAGCACCAGCGGATAAAAGAAAATGTCGACGAGCAGGTCCCGGAAATGGACGTTCCAGCGGCGCCACCACTCGAGCACCGAATACGAGACCAGCGGCGAGCGGAAGGCCAGCGTCACCGGTGCGCCCATGCGGTTGTAGAGCCCGGTGAGGATGTAAGACGACGACAGCGCCCAGAACACCGGCTCCATGGGATACACCCACGGGATGATCAGCCACTTCTGGCCGGTGGCCGCGGCCGCCCACAAAATGGCCGGCTCCAGCGCGTGGTACGAGAGCGCGAACAGCACGCCGGCGACCAGGTAGCGCGTGCCCCGGGCGGTGAGCTCGGGATCCGGCGGTGCGTCGAGGTTCAGGTGCTCGCGGCGCGGGAGCGCGAACATGTACGGGATCAGGATCACAGCCGGAAGCGTAAAGAAGTACGTGAACACTTCAGCCACGGTCACCGGGGGAGCGCCGTCCCGCACGGCCTGGTGATGGAACCACAGCAGGCGCAAGGGCACGAAGAAGGCGAAGATCAGCCCCGCGGGGCCCCACACCGGCGAGAACACCACGGCCGGGAACCAGCGGAAGTGCCAGAGCGCCATCACGGCCAGGTGGAGCGCGAACAGCGTCGCCCACTTCGCCCACCTGGGCGCGCCGGAGCGCATGACCAGCGCATACGGGATCAGCACGGCCACGGTGAGCGCGGTCGCCGCCGGCAGCAGGACCGCCGAGAGCGCCAGCGAGCCCCAGAGCCAGAGCCGCGCGCGGGCAGCGGGCCACGCCTCCTGGGCCAGAACGAGGGCGAAGAACCCGGCCAACAGCACGCCCACGCCCCACGGGGTGTGGAACTTCGGCGTCCAGCAGGTCAGGTGCAGGTACCCCATGGCGTGGAGCGCGCCGATGACCGCGAGCACCAGCGCGAGGACCGCCCGGGCCTGGCCGGGGCGGATGGCCCGCGGACGCGCGTCGTCCACGGTGGTCTCGGGATCCCACCAGAACCGCAGGACCCAGCGCACCACTGTCAAGGGGAACTGAAACATATATTACAGGATGTTCGAGGCGAGCTCGGCGAGCTTGGAGCGCTCCCCGTGGGTGAGCGTGATGTGGGCGGCCACCTCCTGGCTCTTGAAGCGCTCGACCACGTAGGAGAGACCGTTGTTGGTGGCGTCGACGTAGGGGTTGTCGATCTGGTACGGGTCGCCCGTGAGCACGATCTTGGTGCCGTCGCCGCAGCGGGTGATGATGGTCTTGACCTCGTGGGGGGTGAGGTTCTGCGCCTCGTCCACGATGATGTACTGGTTGGGCAGCGAGCGCCCGCGGATGTAGGTGAGCGGCTCGATGCGGATGTTCTCCTGGCCCACGATGTCGCGGTAGGTGGCGCCCAGGCCGTTCTTGAGGTGCGCGATGAGCTCCATGTTGTCGTAGATCGGCTGCATCCACGGGTTGAGCTTGGAGTCGAGGTCGCCGGGCAGAAAGCCCAGTTCCTTGCCCATGGGGAACACCGGGCGGCTCACCACGAGGGCCTTGTAGGAGTCGTGCTCGAGGGCCTCGAGGCCGGCGGCGATGGCCAGCAGCGTCTTGCCCGTGCCGGCCTTGCCCACCAGGGTCACGATGGGGATGTCGGGATCGAGCAGGATGTCGAACGCGAAGATCTGCTCCTTGTTGCGGCTCTTGAGCCCGCTGACCATGCGCTTCTTGGCGTTGGGGATCAGCCGGATCTGGTTGCTCTTGGAGAGGTAGCGGCCCAGCGCGGACGAGGAGTCGTCGGACTTGAGCGTGACGAACTCGTGGGGGAACAGATCCCAGTGCTGCTGACGATCCACGAAGCCGTTCTTGTAGATCTCGTCGATGACGTCCTGGGTGGTCGTGATCTCCTGATCGCCGCAGTAGAGCTCGTCGATCTTCTTGGGGGCGTCGCCGGCGTACTCCTCGACCTTGATGTTGAGCGCGTCGGCCCGGATCCGCAGGTTCACGTCCATGGTGACGAAGATAGTCGGCTCGGACGAGGTCTCCATGACGTGGAGCACGGTGGCCAGGATGGCGTTGTCCATCTCGCTGTGCTTGCTCTCGAAGGGGATCTTGAGGGACATGGTCTTGGGGTATTTGACCTTGATCACGCCGAGCTTCTCGCCCAGGGAGACGCCCTCGATGAGCGAACCCTTCTCGCGCAGGGCCTCGATCTTGCGGATGACCTCGCGGGAGCTCTTGCCGCGCTGGGAGAGCTCCTTCTTGAATTTGTCGACCTCGTCGAACACGTAGAGCGGGATGATCACGTCGTTGGCGCCGAACTCGAAGATGGCGTTGGGATCGTGGAGCAGGACGTTGGTGTCGAGAACGTAGTTCATAGGGAACTCCTGGGGTCGGCGGACCGCGCGATCCGCTTCGACCGGAGCCTACTTTGGCAAAGTCGGCTTCGGTTTGTCAATGCCGGAATCGGCAAAGGGGCGTTTTCGGGCGCAGGCGGATCACAGGGCGGGTTCGGTGCAGGTCAGATCGGTGGCGCCGGCGGGGTCGCGGAAGGCCAGCACGGTCACGGTGCCGCCCTGGCCGAAGACGACCTCGAGCTTGGCATAGGAGCCGTCCGAGAGGTGCAGGATGTAGATGTTCCCGTTGCAGGTCCAGCCCGTGCCGCAGGAGCCGCCGTCGAGCCAGGAGTTGCCGATCACGTAGGTGTCGGTGCCGTCGGTCTCGTAGGTGACGTCGGAGGGGGCGGTCGTGACGGCGTAAAAGTCGGCCTCGTTGCCGGCGTTGTAGGCGGTGGTGTCAGGGCACAGCAGGATGCGGGGGCCGTTGAGCTCGTCATCGACGAAGCCGAAGTCGCAGGAGGCGAGATCGCCGCCGGCGGTCTTGTCCCGCAGATTCATCTTCTGGGTGCCGGGGTCGTGGAGGCTGATGGTCAACTCGAACGACTCGCGGGTGAGGTTGTTCGTGTTGTTCGTGTTGTTCGTGTTGTTCGTGTTGTTCGTGTTGTTTGTGTTGTTCGTGTTGTTCGTGTTGTTCGTGTTGTTCGTGTTGTTGACGTTGTTGACGTTGTTGACGTTGTTGATGTTGTTGACGTTGTTCGCGTTGTTGCCCGAGTTGTCGTCGTCGCAGGCGACGGCGGACAGGGTCAGGGCGAGGAGAAGGCCGAGAAAAAAGAGTTTGGTCTGCATGGTTGAAATCCTCCGTTGCGGAAAAAATTGATTCGCGCGGTGGGTGACATGCCGCAATTATGTGGAAATGTCAAGTCTGTTCGACTGGAGTCTGACGTGTCCGACTGGTCCGACGTGTCTGACTGGTCCGACTGGTCCGATTTCGATTTCGATTTCGATTTCGATTTCGATTTTTGCTATATCTCTCTTCCAGAGGTGGTCCATGCGTCGCGCTTCGCTGCTGTTGTCCCTGATCCTGTTCGTGTCCTGCACTTCGCCCAAGGGCGCCACGCTCCCGGCGGCGGAGCGGAAACTGATCGATTCCCCGGGCCCGACCCTCGAGATCGTCACCTGGGATCCGGCGAAGGCCACGGGGCACCCGGTGCTGCGGCAGAAGGCGCGACCGGCGGCAGGCCTCGCGAAAGCGGACCTGGCGAAGCTGGACCGGCTCATGCGCGCCACCCTCGATAAGTCCGGCGGGGTGGGGCTGGCCGCGCCCCAGGTGGGGCTGCCGCTGCGCGTGTTCCTGGTGCAACTGCAGGATGGGGCGAAGACCGTGATCACCTGCGTGGATCCGGTGATCGAGGTGCGATCCGAGGCCACGGTGGACGGCTACGAGGGCTGCCTGAGCATCCCCGGGGTGGGCGGCAAGGTGCGGCGCCACGAGGCGATCCAGGTGCGCTGCCGGTCGGTCGAGGGGCGCGTGAAGATCTACGAGACCAGCGGCTTCGAGGCCCGGATCTTCCAGCATGAATACGATCACCTCGAGGGGCGGCTCTACACCGACCAGCTCGAGGGCGAGCTCATGCCCATCGAGGAGATGCGCCGCCTGCGGGCCGCCGAAGCCGGCCGCCCTGTCGAGGCCGGGAAGAAATAAGAGAAAAGAAAGCATTCACGATCCGGCAACTTCGTTGCCTCAAATGGCGGGCTGACGCCCGGTTTGGTCTGTCCGGCGCGTGCGTTGACGCGCCTCTGTGCCTGCGCCATGGGGGAGCTGTCACTTGCGGATCAGGCGAAAGTGGTGGGTCACCGGGATCGACGGCAGGAGCGCCATCTTGCGGGTGGTGTAGCCGTCGGTCCAGTTGTTGATGACCAGCGGGTCACCGGCGGCGTCCCGCTCCTCGGAGATGACGCCCACGTGGTCGGGGCCGGCCTTGGGCAGGGTGTCCATGAAGATGACGTCGCCGGGGAGGTAGGTGTCGCGGTTGGCGGTGGTGTAGCCCTTGTCGAGCAACAGGTAAGTCGCCAGGAAGTACACGATCATGTTGCGCACGCGCCGGTGGTCGATGTTCGTGTCCGGCTTGACGATCCAGGGATAGAGCCGGCGGTTGTTGCGAATGTGATTGACGATCTCCTTCTGCAGGTCGATCCCGGCGTTGCGCACGGCCCGGATGATCACGTCGGTGCACACGCCGAACCCGTCGGGGACATCGCCACCGGGGTACTTCACCGCGAAGTAGCGGCCGTCGTACTTCGCGCCGTTGGCGGCGGCCTTGAGGGCGCCCAGGAGCACGTCGAGCAGGTCCGGGATGCCGTCGCCGTCGGTGTCGTCGGGGGTCTTGTCGGCGTGGACGACCACCGGGGTGCCCACCTGCACGCGGTCGGACAACTCGATGACGTCGGGATCCCGCAGGGCGATGCAGCCCAGCGTCCAGTCGGTCGCCGCGCCCCCGCCGTGGATGCGGATGGAGCCGCCCAGGGCGGTGGTCTGCGGCGGCATGACCCCCTTGGCGTGGGCGTCGCGGAGGCGCTCGAAGGTGGGCTGGTCAATCAGTTTGGACGCGAGCCCGGTCTTCGCGTCGACGAGGCCGGGGTAGGACAGCCGCAGCGAACGGGCGCCATATTGGGGGGCCAGGTTCTTCTCGAGCTTCTCGCAGATGGTGTAGCTCCCCTCGGGGGTCTTCCCGTCGCCCTGGCGCACCTTGTGGCCCACCGGGGCGAACCCGAGGGCGATGGGGTAGGTCTTGCGCGGGATCGCGCGGTCGTAGAGCACCAGCACCCGGGCCTTCTTGTTGACGTGCAAGCGGGTCTCTCCCCGGGGCAGCGCGGGGATTGAATAATTAATCTTCGCGTCGAATGCGCTGAAGATGCCTTTGTCTTTGACCCCGTGGGCGATGAAGGTCGCGGGCGGCCTGGCCTGGGGCGGTGCCGGCTGCGGGGCGGCGGCCAGTCGGCCCGCGGGCTGCCAGGCGCCGGTCGCGACGAGGGATACCACCATCCATGTGGTTCGCAGGGCGAAAAAAGCCAGTTCGATCATGCTGGGTCCGGGGCCGTCCTACCAGTCGCAGACGCCGTAAGTGGGGATGGGGTTGCCGTCGGCGTCATTGAGTTGGTAACAGGTCTCGAACAGCCAGTCGCAGGGGTCGCCCGAGGACAGGTAACAGGCGCGCAGGCAGGTGCCCACGCAGATGAGCCCGGCGCCGCAGTCGTCGGCGTAGGTGCAGGAGTCGCCCTCGGTGAGGCCGCCGGTCTGGGCCACGCAGACGGTGCCGTCGGCGAGCAGGATGCAGGTCATGCCCCCGCAGTTGTTCGAGACCATGTCGCACGAGTCGATGCCCTTGCACAGCCCGACGTTGCGGTTGTTGGTGGTCGTGATGGTGAACAGGCAGACGCCGTTGCCCGGGCAGGAGTACAGCGGCGTGGCGTTGACCGCGTCGCAGTAGGGCATGCAGCCGTAGGCGGCGTCGCAGAAGCTGCCGTAGGGGCAGGCGCCGCCGGTGCCGCAGGCGCCGTAGTTGGAGCCGCCGGCGAAGGCGGACGAGGGCCGGCACTGGGGGGAGTAGTTCGGGCTCTGGAAGACGATCCCGCATTGGCTGCCGCCGGTGCAGTTGCCCGGCGAGGAGCCCACGTAGATGTTGTCCTCGGTGCAGGTCCCCGAGCTCGTGCAGGCGGCATTGCCGGAGCAGTCGGTGTCGTTGCAGTCGGCGGCGCCGTCGCCGTCGTCGTCGACGCCGTTGGTGCAGTTTTCGGGGGTGGTCTGGCAGGCCGTGTGGCTGGCGCACTGGGGGTCGGCGCAGTCGACGAGGCTGTCGCCGTCGTCGTCGACGCCGTTGGCGCAGTTCTCGGCCCCGGCCTGGCAGGCCACGTTGGTGGCGCACTGGGGGTCGGCGCAGTCGGTGAGGCCGTCGCGGTCGTCGTCGACGCCGTTGGTGCAGTTCTCGGGGGAGGTGACGCAGGCGGTGTGGGTCGCGCAGTCGGAGTCGGCGCAATCGGCGAGGCCGTCGCCGTCGTCGTCGACCGTGTTGTTGCAGATCTCCTGCCCGCCCGAGCAGATCGGGTTGGCGAAGCAGTCCGGGTCGAAGCAGTCGAGCATGTGATCGCCGTCATCATCGAAATCGTTGTCGCAGATCTCGTCCTTGGGGTCGGTGGAGGACGTGCTGCCACCCGCGCAGGCGAGACCCGCCAGGGCGAGGGGGATGATGAGGGCGAGGTGAAGGATCTTCATGGCACATCTCCGTTTCCGGGGATCCAGGACCGGCCTGACGCGGCACGTGTTCAGACGCGCTGAGTAATATAGCAGATTTTCTGGAAATTACGAGGATCGGTTTTCAGGGGAAGTCAAGGGGAAACGGGAGAATGAGAGCCTGGAAAAAACATGCTCTAGAAACGGTAGCCAAAACTGACCGACAGCAGCCAGTCATTGAAGTCGCCGTCCGCGTCGTCCCACGAATTCAACTGATAGCGCAGGGTGCCTCCGACGAACATGACCGGGGAGAGCGCGTATTCGACGCCGCCGCCGAGCTGCACAAAAAGGGCGCTGTCATCGGCTTCGACGGTGCCGAAGCCGGTGTCGACCTCCATGGACATCTTGTCATATCCGAGGGCCAGAGCCCCGTAAGCGCGCATCGCAGGATTGATCGGGAAATAGTAACGGCCCTCGGCGCTGAACATCATGGCTGAGAGACTTCCACTGTCGGTGCCGTACATCTGATAGCGGAAATTGACGCCCGCCGCGATGTTCTCCATCACATTGTAAAAACCGCCTACTGAAATGCCGACGGAAGGATCGACGTGATCACAATCCCCCTGGCATCCGCCGATCCCGAGTCCCACCTCGGCAAAACCAATGGAAGTGGGGGTGGCTGCCGGCTCTTCGGCCAGGGCAGCGCCGGCGAAGGTCATGGAGAACAGGACGGTGAGGACGGTGAGTAACTTTTTCATGTGAATACTCCTTGGTGTGTTGTTTGTCTCAAGCACAACAGTGTGCCCGCTCATGCGGAAGTCCTGACTAACATATTCGGAATCCCGATGCAACATTTAGTTTATTTGAAATCGATTGATCCTGAAGACAGTTGAAATGATTGGACTATTTGGTGCGCTTGGGCGGGGTCATGTCCTTGCCCTCGGGGGCCATGTCCGGGGTCTTGGGGGGCTCGGGCTTGTCGGTCACGGTCTTCACGATGGGGTTGATTCCCAGGTCGACGTAGCCGGCGATCTTCACGCCGCGCTCCTTGCGGGAGGCGAGGACCTCTTCCTGCGTGGGGTTGTCGATGACGATGAGCACGAAGTTCCCGTACACGCCCATCTTGTCCATGGCCCACAGGTGCAGGGATCCGGAGGACTTCCACAGCAGGTGGTGCAACTCGGACTCGCCGGTGATGCCCTCCTCGAACTCTTCCTGGGCCTTGCCATAGGCCTGCTCGATGGCGGTCTGGAACTTCGGGAAGGTGTAGCCCGCGTACTGCTCGGCGGGCAGGGCGATGAAGACCTTGTACAATTTGTCATTGTAGAAGAAGAAGAACTTCTGTTGATCCTCGCCGAGGCTGGCGATCATCGACTCGTTGTTGCGGTGGGCGAACTGGTCGTCGATGATCGACGTGTTCCAGGAGGACGCCTTGCCGTCGAAGTTCATGGTGTTCTGGCCGACCTTGGACAGGGCGGTGGCCAGGCGCTTGCGGATGTCGTCCTTGCCGGTGGCGGTGCGCTCTTTCGCCATGAGGCCGTCATAATACTTCTGGATCTCGGCCTTCAGTTTCGTGGTGACCTCGGCCTTGGACAGGCCCATCGTGTAGTCGCCCAGCAGGGCCTTGATGGACGCCTCGGTGTCGACCTTGGGTGCGGCGGCCTTGGCGGGCTGCTTGGGCGGCGTCTTGCCGCCTTTCTGCGCCAGCGCCGGGGCCGACAGGAAGAGGGTGGCGGACAGGGTGAAAAGGAAGGTGGCGAGTTTCTGCATGGTCAATCCTCCTGGATGCGAGTCCTGCGTTCCTACGTCCGGCGTGGAGCCGTATTCACGCACAGGGCCGCGCGGCTCACATTATCTGCCGGAAACGTCTCTGCACGGCAAAAACCGAGCAACCACGGGCACAATTACTTAGATCATCAAACTTTGTCAATGAAAACTTCGTCAATTGGGGGGGGCTAGAGACAGATCAGATCGTCAACCGCGGCGACTCCGGCGGCCATATGTTTTGGGGCCATGTGGGAATAAATTTGAGTCACTTTGAGGGAAGAGTGCCCCAGCAGGGCGCAAACCATTTCCAGCGGGATCCCGGCTTGAACTTGCAGGCTTGCGGCCGTGTGCCGTGCCAGGTGCGGGTGAATGTTCTTCGTAAGGCCAGCGCGGGGGCCTGCGTTGCGTAGTTCCTCCCGGAAGCCGCATTGCCCCACGTCGGAGAAGACAAGCCCCGTTGCAGGGCCGCGGTGAAGCCCTGTGAAGGATTCTTCCGCAAGTCGGGACATGGGAAGCACTCGCGTTTTTTTCCCCTTCGGCAGGCGCATTTTTCGCGTGCGAGGGCACAAGGCCCGCTCGATATGGATCAGCCTGTTCGGGAAGTCGAGATCGCCCCACTGCAACCCGAGGGCTTCACCAACGCGGCAACCCGTGCCCAGCAGGAAAAGGAAAACGCGCCTGTACTTTGGTGATAGTACCGCAAGCACGCGGCGGGCCTCGTCGGGTTCCAGGTACTCCAGGCGGGCGCTCTTCTTTATCGGAGGGGGATCCCAAATGCCCGGCGGCGGTGTTACGCCGATCTTCGGGCACGTCTTCAAGATCGCGGCGAAGGTAGGGGCGGCCGGGCAAGCGGCGATAGCGTCAAGCGTGCGTTGCGGCATGCGGCCGAAGACTTGCCCACCGAAGCGGGCAAGATGGACGCGCCAACGGCTGGCATAGGCCGCGCATGTGGTAGGTGCCTTGCGGGTTGCCCAGTACCGTTCGCATTCCTCCCAAACCCGGAGAAACGTCCATTCCCTCGGATCTGTCCGATCTTCGCGCTTCGAGGCCGCGGGCCGCGGGGTTGGTTCCATGACCTGTCCTTCGAGGAAACGCAGCTCCGCACGCCGTGCCCAGGTTTTCGCTTCCTTCTCGCTGGCGAAGCCCTGCCGACGTGCCCGGCGGAAAGTACCGTCAACGGCCAGGGCCAGATCAACACGCCAGCGGACAACGCCGCGCGCTTCGTAACTTTCGATTTTTACCATGTTCCCGACTCCCGGACAGGGGAGGGGCCGATTCACCGCGGCCCCATCCTGTCACAAGAAAAACCAAACGTCAACCTTGGAAAGCGAGCAAGTCCGCCTTGCAAACCCGGAGCTGCCTTCCGAAGCGGCGGGCCTTCAAGCGCTTTTCCTGCGTCAACTGGCGAACGGTGCCCAGGGCCAGGCGAAGAACCGAGGCCACCTCTTCCAGGGTGAGATAGGCGGGCCAGGTTGCGGGATCCCGTGGATCCAATCCTTCAAACTGCGGGGGGAGGTGGCGGATCTGGTTCATGATGTCCTTCCTTCCGGGGCTACAAGCGCCCCTCGCGAGTGAGTTGCAGCAGTTCCCGAGGCGTCGGGCCTGCGGGTTTCTTGGGGCGCGGCTCGCCCATCAACATCGGTTTTTCCCAGCTCGCCAGCTCCCGAACGGGCGGTGCAGGCGGCTTCGGTTCGCCCAACGGCATCGGGCGATCAAAAAACGCGACCTCGGGAGCGGGCGCGGGAGCGGCAGCAGCGGCGAAGTTGACGCGCGCACCATCGGCGACGAACTCCAAGCGAAGATCAGCGGGACCGGCGGGCACCCCGGAGAAAGCCAACCGTTCGGCCGTGATCGCGGCTTGGAGCGGCTTCGATGCAGTGGACAGCCAGCACAACAACGAGATCGGCGACTCCCCGGCTTCGGCGCGGCGGCGGGCCTCTTCGGGGTAGCTCGCGACTTTTTCAGCGAAGGTTCGAGCGTCGGTTTTCATCGGCCACCTTCCAGGATCCGGGCAGCTTCGGCCCACTTGCGGTTGATGCCGTCGGAGCCGTCCAGGGCCTCCAGAAGGCGCTCGTAAGGCTCCGGCGACACAGGGCACGGCACCCCGACGATCAGCGCGCTGGCGGCCTTGGCGAGGGTCTCGGCGGCCATATGTGCGGCCTCGATGGCGGCGGCAGCAGGGTGGCCGACCTTCCGAGCAAACGCGGCGGCCTGCCGGAGTCCGGCGTCCAGCTGCGAAGTGTTGTTCAACACGGCGGCGGTACTGTCCGCGCAACCCATGGACCCCGGGCACGTTCGCAGATCGTGGATCGCGTTTTTAAGCGCCTGCCTGGTGTTCATGAAAGAGTTGGAGATTTGCATAATGTTGATCATGATTTTACTCGCTTTTCTGGCCTTCGAGGCCGGTTGAATTGTCAACGCTTGCGGACACCTTGCCCGGAAGCGTATGATTTGATTCAGGTTGCGTTTTTCCGCTCAAAAATGGTGCCAAGCTCGAAACGTCGTAAAGCCATTCATCGCGCCACCTCATGAGCGCGCTCAACAACGCCAGCTTCGGCGCGGAAAATTTGTCGTACGCCCGCAAGCTCATCCGGCGGCCCAGGTGCTGCTGATCCCGGAGGAAGCGCAGTTCGGCCAGCGAAGCGCGCGCGGCTTCAATTTCGGCGTCGATAATCTCAAGGGTTTTCATGGTTCGTCTCCTCGGGTTCGGCGTCCTGCCGGACATGAAACACCAGTTGCAGGCCCTCCCGGCCACAACGCGGGCACCGGGGAGGTGGGGGGATCGGTTCTTCGCCTTCAACGAAGACGGCGCGGCAACCGGCCCCCGATTCGAGGCCGCGACAGTGCGGGCAGGGGCGGCGGGCCACTTCGTCTTCGAGGGCGGACAGGCGGGCGCGGGTGCTCATGGGGCCACCTGCCCTTCGAGGACATCCCGATCCTTCAGGGCGGCTTCGAGCGCCTCCAGGCGGCCTTCGAGTTGATCCACCTCATGCGCCCGGAGAATCAGATCCAGCACGGCGCGCCCGGCCTGAACCTTGACGGCGGGGGCGGCCTGCGAATCGTCCAGCACGGCTTCGATTGCAGCTAGGGCCTTTGCGCCCATGGATTGCAGGCGGCCAATCACGGCCTGAACAATGCGGCCCCTCGCTTGCCGGTAGGCTTTCTGAAACTCGGGGGTGCCGATCCAGCGGTAGCCTGTGTTTCTCGAAATGCCCGTGGCCTTGAAAGCCGCGTCCAGGCTATGGTTTTCGAGTAACGCGGCGATCAACTTTTGATGCTTCGCGGATTCAAAGTCACTGAGTTTTGTTTCATTACTGCCCATTGTGTAACCTCATGTGCGGGGTTGAGTGCGGGGTTAAAATCTTGCCTACCCCGCGCAAATTTCCTTGGAATGATGCGGGCGGCGGGGTTTGCGGGGTTGAATCCGGGTTGCTCACGCTATACACGGGAAAAATGAAACGTGTTTGCATTCCTCGCGCATACGCGGAAGGGGGGGAAAGTACCCCGCAAACCCCGCAGGCCGCCAGCAGTGCGGGTTTTAGGCGCGGGGTTGCCCCAAAAAGAACCCCGCAAGTAACCCCGCATTTATTCAGCATGGCCCACCTCATAGACGTTCACCTTGTCCCGGTTTTGCCGGGAGCGAAGCAGCGCCCGGAAGCCGGTAGCCCCGACGAGTCGGGATAGAACGCGGCCCCAAGCCTTCGCCGTGGTTTCCGGGACAGCGTCCGAAAGTTCAAGGCCACGCTGCCGGAAGGCCGCTTCAAAGGCCGTGGTTTGCATGCAGCAATCGTAGCCTCGGAACTCCCGGCCCTCGAAAAGCTCAAGTAGGGTTTCGAGCAAGGCCGCGCGGGTTTCATACTCGGCGTCAAGGTGCTGGAACATGAACGCGCGATTGCTCAGGAATCCTTCAACCCCGGCGGTTTCAATAATCCCGCCGATTGTGGAACTCCATTCGTTGAAACCGTTCAGTGGCGGCCCGGAGAACGGAGGGCACCCGAGGAATTGCCAGTTGTCCACGAGGGCAACGAGGGCGTCCTGGAAGCGGTGCCGAAGGCCGCCTGTGTTCTCGCGAAGCTCGGCTTCAAGGTTGGGCCGCTTGAACGCGCGGGAGGCCAGCGGGGCGCGGGGTTCCAAGGTAACCCAGGCTTCCCGGCGAAGCGTGGAAGCCCGGAAGCCGCCCGGCGGCGGGTTCTGCGTCACGATGAAAATCGGCACTCTCGAAATGTGGATGGTTTCGCTTGTCCCGAGGGGGCGAATCGAGGCGCTTCCTTGGGTTAGTAGCGCCTCGTACAAGTCGGAAGTTGTCCAGCCGTCGAAGTTGTCCAGCAGGAGGCCGGAGGGGCGATCCCGAAGGGCGGCCACAATGCGCTTTTCCACCTCGGGAACGCCCTCGGAGCCGGAGGCCGGGAAGACAACGGAGGAGTCCGCAGGTTCACGCGCGGCCAAACCGACGAGGGCAAGCAGCGTCTTTCCGCTTTCAGCTTGCGGGGCGCGGTGCCGGAAGGCCGGGATCCGCATTCCGGGAAGCGCGTCCTTCAAGATCAGGCTCAGGGGCTCGGCTAGCCAGTCGGCGAAGTCCGCAGGCGTGCGGAACGAAAATTCAGAAACAAGATCGCGGATGATCCCGAGGGCTTCGGCGGGCCTCAATTCGGGCACTTCGCGCGGGGTGAACGCGCCAAAGGTGCGGGCGGCCTCGTCAAGGCCCGGCGATGGCAGAGCGAACCCGGGTTGCACAGCGGCAGGGGAACGCACAATGCTATCCACGCGGGCGAGGAACTCTTCAGGCCGGGCGCAAAGCGTCTTGATGAGGCCCACGGGAACCCCGACGGGTTCGATGCTCTTGCCCTCGCGAACGTACTGGAAGCCATGATCCAGCGGCCCACGGCCCACGGCGAAAACGAGATCGTCGCCGCCCAGGCGGCGGATCTTGCCCTCGGGAGAAAGGCGAACCGGGCGGGTTTCGCCTGCGAGAAGGAACAGGGAGTCTCTCCGGGAGGCATCGGAAAGAACCGGCAGGACGGCGGCCTTGAATTGCTCCCAGGTGCCGTTCACAAGGATCTGATTTTGCGCAACGGCGGGGCGTTGCGTCGGTTCTTTCTCCCGGGCAACTTCGGCAAGCGTTGCGTCCACAAGCCCGGCGGCGAGATCCTCGCTGTAACCGGCGGCGATCAAGGTTTCGGTGATTTGCTTCGCACTTTTCCGGGACCTCCGCAGCCTGCGGATAAAGTCATGGATGGTTTGCCCGTTTTCAAGCACGGAAGCCCCCCTTCCGGCGGTTGCCGGATTCGATTTTCCTTGTGTATTCAACGAGTTTTGGCCCGGCTTCCCCGGGCGCGGGATCGTCTGAGCTGTCAGGCGGTGCCGTGGATCGCGCACTTCGAGTCACCCGGGCGCGGTGCGAACGCCGGCGAGGGCGGCGGGCCGGGGAGGCCGGGCGCGGGCGGCGATGAAGGGCGGGGCCTTCCGGGCGGGCCTGCGGACTGTAGAGGCCAGACTTCCACGGCCCGGCGGGAACAGTTACGCGCGGGGCGGGTGTTCCGTTCATCGCAGCGGACAGCAGCGCACGGGCGGCGGGGCCTTCATACGAGGCCAGCGCGGCCCGGTTGCGCGCTTCGAGAATGTCCCGCATGATCGGGTTGCAGCGCACGCTGTAGCACTCGCCGATAAAATCGCGATGCAGCGTGCGGAGCGGGAAGACAAGCGCGGGCCTCATGCTGTCCTGTATAGTGCCAATTTCCGCCCTTGTCAAGTAAAAACCCTAGAATTTCAATGTAGTCCGGTTGTAGAAGCGTGCAAAATGTGAAAACGCCTATAAATGATGCGGGTTTGACGAGCGTCACTTTTTGCCGGTATCGGAAACCTCAACGAAATCATGTTGTTGCGCGATCTCTCCTGCGGGCATCCTGCGATCCCGGGTGGCAACTTTTCGACTGAAAAACACAGGGCCTTGATATCACAGGGAAATTCAGGCATGACAACGCGGTGACGATTCCTGAGAAACGGCGTAACTGCATGATATCATGAAAAAATACTGAATTACCGCTTGACTAACTTTGACAACGAAAGTAGACAATAGGTGCGGGTTACTCCTGCCCGCCGGTTTTCTCCCTTGTTCGATTTTCCTCTTGTGCTGCCGGGGCAATTCTGCCCCGGTGGTGCGCCTGCTGTGCCCCGATGGGCGTAGGCATCCTTGACCTCAGGCGTCGCCTTTTTCTCGATGGAAACAGCCTTGGCGACTTCTTGTTCAGAGAGTCCAAGCCGGGTCGCAACTGCCTTTTGCGTAAATCCTGCACGTGCAGGATTATCCGGTCTTCCCTTTTCAAGGTCGGCCAACTTCCCAGCCGCAATCCTGATCTCGTCCCGGTCCATGTGCCGCCGCCTGGACCGCCTCCCTTGCCCCCTGCGGGCTTCGCATGGCCCAGGGAAGGGATTCACCCGCCCCGCGTCACCGGGCGCGCCTTCGGGCCTCCTGCGGGCTCTGGGAAGGGCTTCAACTGCCAGGATAGGACGGCCCGCTTGCCATGCCTTCGAGCAGAAGCAAGCATGCGTTGCCCGGCATCTACGGTTGCGACTTCAACGGCGATGAACCCACGGCCCCCGAGGGCAATCGTTACGCGCATGCGCCCCCCTCCCCGTGTTCCACCGGCTCCGCGTCGTATCGCTGCCAGGTGCAAGGGCACGGCCCCCGGTGGCCTCCTTGCGTTCTCGGAATTCCCGCGGCGGCCTTTACCCAGCTGTCCCGCGCCTGTCTGCTGGCGAACACGTGCAAGCGGCCTATCGGTTTGCCGGTTTGGCCGTCGGTTGTTACTCCGTAGGGCGTCCATAGCCAGGCGTAGTAATTGCGTTTTTGTCTCATGTTTTTGACTCCTTCCGGCCGGTTTTTTCGTTGTCAAAGTTTCTCAAAACCGGCCAAACTTTGACAATACTTGCCGTTTTTTCCACTTCTTTTCACTGTGTTTCACGGAGTCAACCGGGGAGACAATTTCCTAGCAGCAGTGCGGTTTAGCGGCCCTTCTCCTGTCCTGCAACGCTCAAATGATTGGCGCTGCGAAAGCGGTATTCTTTATCTGCCGGAAAAGGGGCCTGCTTGCAAGTGAACAATTCGCCGGTCCCGTAAAAATGGGGCTAGCCGCGACGGTTTTTTTCTGCTAACAGGAGTTTACCGGACGCGTGGCGCGGCCGGCGTGCACACACCCCACCGTCTCCCGGGGGTCAAAGAATTCCGGGAAGGGGCCCAAGACAGCTAGTTGCGGTCGCACCCGCGCCGGCGGGCCCGTCGACGAACGGATCGAGGATGAACCAGATCGAAACCCAACGCACCGTGGAAATCCAGAAGCGCCAGGATCGGGGCCGCACAGGCACCTTCGAGATCCGCAACGACCGGGGGGATCACCCCTTCTTCCAGCGCTATCGCGTCCGCTCCGAGACGCATTTCCCCTATCTCGTCGAGCTCCACGCGCTGATCTCCGACGAGAGCAACACCTGCACCTGCCGGGATCGACGGACCAACGGCCTGGGGACCTGCAAGCACATCGAGGCCGTCCTCTTCCGTCTGTCCCAGGAGAGCGCTTCGGCCTTCCAGTGGACGCTGCAGAAGCAGCCGTTCCTCGAGGACGCGGTGTTCGCCCACGAGCACGAGGGCCGGCCCTGCCTGCGCGTGCGCCTGTCGGCCGAGAACCGGGCCGCCGTCGCCGCCCGCCTGGCCGCGGACTTCGACGCGGTCTGCGAGGGCGACACCTGCCGCATCATGAAACCGGCGCAGTTCGATCGCTTCGTGAAGCGGGCCCCCGAGTACAAGATCCTGGTCATGGAGTCTGCGCGTCGCCTGGGCCAGCACCTGAAACTGGAGCCCCAGTCCCTGATCGGCGATCCCCAGTTGCTCGAGTTCCCGCCGGCGGACGCCTGGCTGGCGAAGGCGCTCAAGCCCCAGCAGGTCGAGGCCGTGCGGCACCTGCTCTCGCATCCGTCGGCCCTGATCTCAGAGCCGGCGGGCTCGGGCAAGCGCGTGAGCGCGCTGGCCGCGGTCGCCCAGATCCGCCGGCTGGAGCCGATCTGTCCGGTGGTCATCGTCACGGATCCCGTGTGGATGGCGCACTGGAAGCGCCTGATCCAGATCTTCGATCCCGCCTCGGTGTACCAGTTCGGGGAGCCCAAGGGGCGCGCCGAGGTCTCCTTCGAGGAGCGCTATCAATATTATATAGCGAACCTGCACACGCTGACCCGGGACGGACGCTTCCTCCAGAAGATCCGGCCGCAGGTGCTGATCTTCGACGAGTTCTGGATGCTGCGGAACTGGCACGGCCCCATCGGCAGCCTGATGAAGACCATCACGGCGCCCCACACGTTCTGGCTGAGCTCGGCGCCGGTGGAGCGGGATCCGGAGATGATGCTCCAGCTCGCCCAGAGCATGGTGCCCGACCAACTGGGGCCGCTGTGGCGGTTCCGCGCCGAGCACGGGGTCACCGCCGGCAACGGCGCCTGGGAGCTCGGGGACGACGCCGCGCTGCTGCGTGATTGGCTGGCGCCCCGGATCCTTTCCCGCCCCGCGGCGGAGTGTCAGGCCGTGCGCCGCCCCAAGCTGCGGGTGATCGCCGCCCCCACCCGGGGACAGGCGCGGGTCGCCAACGAGGAACTGAACAAGCTCGTGGCGCTGGCCGCCACCAACTTCACCTGGGGGCCCAAGGACATCGCGCAGGTCGTCGAGAAGATCCATCAGTTGCGCCTGGGGATGACCGTCCCGGCGTTCCTGGGGCTCGAGCGGGAGGCCGTGTCCATCAAGATGGCCGCCCTCGTCGAGATCCTGGCCATGGAGGCCGCCCGCGGACGCAAGGTGGCGGTCTTCACCCATTGGGCGGAGCTGGGGACCTTCGTGCAGGAGCAGGTCCGTCGCGCCGGGGTGCGCGTCCGCCTGCTGCACAACCCCCACGACGCCGCCGAGCTCGACTGGGAGAAGTACCCGGTGGCGCTGGTGTCCGACGAGTGCCTGGACTTCAGGCTGACCCGGGTGGACGTCGTCGTGAACCTGGATCTCCCCTGGGAGAAGGGGCTGTACGCGGGGCGCAAGGCCGTCTGCGACGTGCCCGAGACCTCGCCGCTGGTCGAGTACAACTTCGTCGTGCTCGGCTCCGTCGAGGATCGCGGGCTGGTGGTGCTCGAGTCCCTGCCGCACCTGGTGGACGGGATCGACGAGCCCACGCTGGATCCCTCGCGGATCGACCCCCAGAACCTGCGCACGCTCATCCGCAAGCTCGCCGGCCGCCGCGAGGAGCGCCTGTCCTCGAGCCAGTCCCAGCTCAAGGTAGATCGCGTGTCCCAGCGGGAGCGCAAGGTCGTGAGCCGCAAGGGCCTGCACGAGATCGAGCGGCCCCTGTCGCGGGAGCGGGGGATCTCGCGGGGGGGGAGCAGCCGCACCATGGTCTCCTCGGCCCAGTTGGAGCGGTCGTCCTCGCCGAGCACCCAGATGAAGCGGCGCGGCCGGCTCTACGTCGAGGGCGAGACGCTGGCCGAATTCGAGAACACCGCCGTGCTGCTGCACCTCGAGGTCGGCTCCACCATGGGTCGGCCCGAGGCCGTCTTCGCCAGCATCATCGAGCCCCGTTCCCGTCGTCACCTTGGCTGGGCCGCCCGCCAGTTCGGCGAGCTGGGCCGCGTCCTGGCGAAGAACCCCGTGGTGGTGGGCACCTGCTCCATGGGGCGCTTCCACGACCTGTTCGCCGCAGCCTTCGGGGCCGTCGCGGCCGACATCCGCGTCGTGGACCTGCAGTCCATCGTCGAGGGGCTGGCCCGCGAGGACGTGGACATCCGCAACCTGCTCGAGGCCACCATCGGACGCAAGGTGATCTGGGACGCCGCCGAGGTGAACCGCCTGGTCAGCAACGAGCGCTGGGGCGACCTGCTCGAGCTGGGCCACTCGGAGCTCCGCATGGTGTGGGAACTGTTGAACTACATGCTCCGGGAGAGCCGCTTCTACTGCAAGGTGAAGAACGAGCGTCAGTGCTATCCCCTCGAGGTGGGCGAGGCCTTCCCCGAGGTCCTCGTCGAGTTCCTCAACCGCCACCCGAGCATTTGATTGTCAGGAGAAGTCGTCAGACCAGTCAGACCAGTCAGACCAGTCCTACTCTTCCTTGGGGCAGGTGAAGGGCTTGTCGTCGAGGGTGTTGCCGTGCTCGGCCTTGGCCAGCTCGGCGCAGGCGGCCTCGGTCCCGCCGAAGGCCTTCGCGGCGCCCTTGATCGCCAGCTTCTTGATGGTGGCGCCCTTGGGGTACGCGTCGTCGCCTTCAATCACCAGCGCGCCGGTGCCGATGGGGCCGTCCTTGCCGGCGAACTCGATGGTGCACTCCTCGAGGGTGGTGCCGGTGGTCTTCTCGCGCAGGGTCACGCCGTACCAGTCGCCGGACTTGGGCGTGGGGGAGTGGCTGGTGAAGGTCACCTTCTTCGCCACCAGGGTGCCGGTGCCGTCGGCGGCCACGAACAGACCGGTCTCGCCCTTGAAGCGCAGCACGGTGCCCTCGGGGATCGTGAGCGTCGGCGGCGCGGCGTCGTGGCCCACGTCGATGTTGCCGTCCACGTAAATGGGCAGGGCGACCTTCGGGAACGTCGCGGTGCGGGACACCCGCCCGGAGACGGTGATCTTCTCGTCGTACTTGTTGGCGTCGGCCACGCTGCCCAGGGTCTGGGCCAGAAGGTGCATGGCGTTGCCGCCGTTCTTCTCGAACGAGTTGCCCTCGAACTTCGCGAACGCGGCCTTGTCCACCAGGTTGACCAGGCCGTTCTCGGCGTTGTTGCGGATCACGCAGTTGGTGAACGACATGCGGCCGTCCCCCTGGCTGGCGTTGACGATGACGCCGCCCTTGTAGGCCGTGTGGTTCTCGTGGCCGGCGTACTCCACTGTCACGAACTCGAGCACCTGGCCCAGCAGGTGCTGCTCCTCGAAGATCACGCCGTTCCAGTCGCCCGCGGCGGGCGTGGGGTTGGCGCTGGTGAGCACGATGGGGGCCTCGGCGGTGCCCTTGGCCACGAGCTTGCCGTTCTTCACGGTCAGGCCGCGCTCGACCTTGAACGCCAGGCGCACGCCGGGCTCGATGGTCAGGGTGGCGCCCTCGTCGACCTCGAGGTTGTCCTCGAGCGTCAGTTTGCAGTCCTTGGAGAAGGTGGTGTCCTTCACGACGCGGGAGCCCTCGGGGACCGCGCACACCGTGCCGCCGCCGGTCTTCTCGGGCGGCGCGGGGGCCATGTCGGGGGCGGCGGCCATGTCCGGGGTCATGCCGTCGGCCTGCATCTCGGCGGGCGCCGGCGTGTCGGCCTTCTTTTCGTCTTTTTTCTTGCCGCAGGCGGTGATCGCCAGGGCCAGGGCCAGCGTGAGGACCAGGTGAAGCGTGGTGCGCATGAAAACAATCTCCTGTGGGGGCGCGGGTTGATTTTTATACATGGTATTCGCCCCGGAGGCCATGTTTAAGCGCCCGGCGGGACATTGTCAATGAGGTTGTTGTGCTCGCGGGGGTGGTCAGGAGAGTGGGACGCGATCGTAGGCGGGCTCGTGGGTGATGTCGTCCACCAGCTCGGCGTGGATCACCTTGCGGTCCTCGTCGAGCACCAGCACGGCGCGGGCCAGCAGCCCGGCCAGGGGACCCTGGGAGATCTCGAGGCCCAGGGCGCGCCCGAAGTCATGGCCGCGCAGCTCGGACAGGGTGACGACGTTGGCGATCCCGTCGGCGGCGCAGAAGCGGGCGTGGGCGAAGGGGAGATCCCGCGAGATGCAGAGCACGGCGGTGTCGGGGGCGGCGGCGGCCAGCTCGTTGAAGCGGCGCACCGAGGCCGCGCACACCGGCGTGTCGATGCTCGGGAAGATGTTCAGGACCAGGCGTTTTTTGTCCGCGAAGTCGGCCAGGGACACGTCGGCCAGGTCGGCGCGGGTCAGGCGGAAGTCGGGGATCCGATCGCCGGTCTTGAGAATTTCGCCATGCAATTGCACGGGGTTTCCATGAAGTTTCGTGGTGGACATGAGCGGACTCCTTTCGGGTGAGGCCCGGGTCGGGCGGCAGCGCAAAGTTAGGCACGTCTAATGAGTTGTCAAGGGCCGTCGAAGCCGGAACCATCACCGGCGTTGGAAATCCGCGGCGTTTCCAGTATGGTAACGACAGCGCCCGGCATGACGAACTGCGGTACCCCCGATGCGGGCGCGGCCATGGGAGTCTCTCCATGAATCCGTTGATCTTTTCATTGATGATCATGATGACGCCACCTCCGGCGTCTGCCCCGACGCCACCTCCGGCGTCTGCCCCGACGCCACCTCCGGCGTCTGCCCCGACGCCACCTGCCGCGTCCGACCGGTTGCCGGGGGACCTCCCCGCGTCGGCCCTCACGCCCGTCGCCCCTGCGCCCCAGGAGCAGCCGGTCGTGGCGCGCATCCGCGACCTGCGTTCCCCCGTGATCGGGCATCCGGCGCTGGTCCACGCGGGTAAGCGCTTCGCCGTGTGGACGACCCGTCCGTTCGCCGTCGCCCGGCTGCTGCCCGCCGACGGCTGCGGCGGCCCGATCACCCTGCGTCCCGGCGTTTCCTCGTCCCAGGCTGACGGCCGCCTGGTCCGCACCGAGGTGACCGTCCCCGCGGACGCGCCCCGGGCCCCCTGGCACCTGGAGCTCCTGTGGGAGGACGGCACGCGCTTCGAGGAGCCCCTGGCCGTGCGCGTCTTGGGACCGGCACCGGCGGCGGGGGAGGGCGACGTCCCCTTCCGGTTCGCGGTGATGACCGACCACCAGTTACTCGACCCCTCTTGGGAGCTCGGCGACACCGCCCAGGCGCCGTCGAAGCGCCCCTGGCACGGCGAGAAGAAGGCCAACCTGGCCATGACCGAACAGATCTTCCGCGAACTGGGGCTCCTGGACCCGGACATGGTCGTGCACCTGGGGGACCTGCTCTTCGGGCTCAAGTTCCCCGAGGAGTACGCGGCCATGTACAGGCGCGTCGCGGGGTCGCGCCTGGTCGGGTTCTACATCCCGGGGAACCACGACGGCTACGCCACCTATTCGGTTCGCCTGCCCGAGCTGGGCGCCCTGGCGCTGGGGGTGGTTTCGTGCCGCGCCAAGATGCCCAAAAATCTGGATTTCACCGCCAACTGGTACGAGATCTTCACGTTCCTGAGCTGCCTGTACTCGGATTTGAAGGAGGAACTGTTCGATCACCTCGTGGCCGACGGCCTCGAGCACTGGAAGGCCACCCTGGGGCCCCTCAACCACGCCCACGCCCGCGGGCGGTTCCACTTCATCTTCCTCAACACGTACGGCGGCACGAACCGTCGGCGGCACTCGTTCTCGGTGTACGTGAAGATGTTCGACCGGCACATCGGCGCCCCCATGGTGGACAACTACGGCGGGACGCTCTCGGAGGAGGACCTGGTCTTCGTGCAGGCCGAGCTCGCCGAGGCCGCCGGGCACGGCCGCACGCCGGTGGTCTTCGCGCACCACGATCCTCGCGGCAACACCGACGCGGCGCCTTACCACCAGAACGAGCCGTTCCCGACGGATCCGGTGGGGATCAACCACTTCGAGGAGTGGAACTACGACGGCGCCTGGGATTCCAATCCGGACGACGCCCGGGGCAAGGAGAGCGGGACCGACAACTCGGGCACCCGCCTGCTGGCGCTCCTGGCCCGAAGCGGCGGATACTACATCAGCGGTCACCTGCACAAGGACGGCGAGTGGCGGTACGCGCCCGGCAGCACCCTGGGCAAGGCGCTCCGGGTGGAGCGGCAGTTGACCTTCGTCAAGGTGACCACCGCGGCCTCGTCGACCAAGGACGGGAGCCGCTGGGGCTACCGGCTGTTCACCGCGCTGCCCGACGGCACCCTCGACCTGGCGCCGGTCGTCCCCGGGCGAAAGAGCGTCCCCGCGGGCAACTTCTGGGTCGAGACGAAGCTCTCCGACGACCGCGGGGAGGTGCGGGTGCACAACGCGCTGCCGGTGCCCCTGACGCTGCACGTGCCCGTGTGCGTGCCCGCCGCCGCCGTCGGCTACCGGCTGGTGTCGGGCACCGGCGCCCGGCAGACGCTGGTGGACGCGCCCGACGCGCCCGAGGGCTTTCGCCGCTTCGTGTGGCGCGTGAACGTGCCGATGGGCGTCTCGGCCTTCGCGACGCCCGGCATCCTCGATCTGGTGGTGGCGCCGGCCGACGGGAACCGCCCGCCCCAGGTGCGCATCACCGCCGACGGCCGGCCGGTGACGCCGGAATCCGAGGTCCCGGCGCCGCGGGTGCTCGACGCCTCGGGCACCACGGATCCCGACGGGGATCCCCTGGGCGGCGCCCATTTCATGACCGGGGACGCGCGGGTGGACGGGACCCGCTGGGCGCCGGGCCAGGCGACGGGGCCGTTCACCTTCGCCGTGCGGGACGACGCCGGCGCCTGGACCCGCGCCCGCTACACCCTGGGCCCGCCGCGCCGCCCGGATCCGCCGCGCTCGGCCGGCCCCCGCGGCTGCGGCTGCAACTGCACCTTCGCGACCACGGCCGGCTCCGGCGCCGGGCTGCTGCTCATCGGGGCCGCCCTCTGGTTCTTCCGCCGCCGCGCCCGCAGCCTCACGCCCTGATGGGCGACGACCGACGGCCCGCGCCCGATGGATATCTCCCCCCTCGCCAGCGGCGCCGCTTTGTGCTAGGTTTCTGTCAGCTGAGAAACCGAGGTGACGCATGCGTGCTCTGTTGGTTCTTTCGTTGCTGGGTCTGGCGATCGCCGGTTGCCAGTTCAACTCCGTCGAGAAGGTCTGTTTCCCCGGCACCAAGGTCTGCGTGGACGGGAAACCCGAGAAGTACAAGATCTGCTCCGCCGACGGGATGGCCTGGGAGACCCGGTCCTGTGATCCCGATCACCTGTGCTCCACGGGCAAGTGCGTGTCCGGCTTCCCGGGGGATCTCGAGGTCCTGACGACCACCCTCCCCGAGGCCGAGAACGACCAGCCCTACGAGTTCCAACTCGAGGCCGAAGGCGGTGCCGCGCCCTATGCCTGGCAGATCGTCGAAGGCGAGCTCCCCGAGGGGCTGATCCTGACCAGCCAGGGCCTGATCACCGGCGTCCCCGCGATGCCGGGCGAGTTCGCCATGCGCTTCCGGGTGTTCGACGCGTCGGCCTCCCCGGCCTGGACCGAGTTCAGCACCGTGCTGACCGTCACGATCTCCCCGCTCGAGGTCACCGGCGACACCGTCTATGAAGTCTACATGTTCAAGGTCGTCGTGCTGCCCTTCCTGGTGCCCTACGTGGCCTACGACGCCGAACTGCAGAGCGCCGGCGGGCTGCGGCCGCACTTCTGGCGCGAGGCAGATCCGCCCAGCCAGCTGGCGTCCTTCATCCCCACCTGGGGCCTGCCCGCCGGCCTGACCATGGAGATGTCCCCGGGGCGGATCTCGGGCACCGTCGAGAGCACCTCCGACGCCGCGAGCGTGACCCTGCCCAACGGCACCTCGATCAGCGGTTATTTCCTCTACCTGCGAACGACCGATTCCCAGGATCCCCCCGACTCCGTCGAGACCATCTTCTGCATCCCCACGATCCCCATCTAATTTTCCATTCGCCCCCGGTGCGCGGACCCCGAACCTCGAAAATCCGATCCCGCGTCGGTCCACCCTCTTGTCAACCGGAAAACCCTGTGGGAAAGTACAGCCCGGAAAGGAGCACTGGCCTGCCCATGCACCGGAACAACCTTCTCTTCGCGTTCGTTTTTTCCTTCGCCTTCCTGGCCTCCTGCACCCCTCAAGAGGGCCTCGCGCCCCACGAGATGAAGGGGGCCGACGCCTACATCTACTACGGGACGCGGGACACCACGGCCGCCCACCAGGCGGTCGTCCTGCTCTATGACGACCGGTCCGGCGGCATGTGCACCGGCACCCTGATCGCCTCCACGTGGGTGCTCACCGCCGCGCACTGCGTGGTGGACAGTTCCTCGCTGGACGTGTACTTCGGCAACGACCAGAACACCTTCACCGCCCAGCGTGAGAGCTCCCAGTTGATCCCGCACCCGAACTACGTCGGCACGAGCACCAACATCGCCAACGACATCGCGCTGGTGCGGCTCTCCCAGGCCGCGCCCTCCAACGTCGTGCCGATCCCGCCGCTGCCGCCCAACCTGGCCATCACCAACAGCGACGTCGGCACCGAGCTCGAGTTCGTCGGCTTCGGCGTGACCGAGACCGGGACCTCGGGCGTTAAGCTCACCGTGGACCAGGAGCTCGGCGCCCAGTGCTCGAGCGCCTCGGCCTGCAACCTGGCGCAGTCCCCCTACCAGATCCCGGGCGGCTCCATCGCCTACACCCAGTCCGGCGGCGGGCCCTGCAGCGGCGACTCCGGCGGTCCGGCCTTCATCCTGCGCTCGGGCACCGAGTACGTCGCCGGCGTGACCTCGTACGGCGACCAGAACTGCACGCAGTACGGCGTCTCCACGAAGGTGGACTACTTCTACAATTGGATCGCTGGCTACACCGGCGGCACCACGGCCGAGAACTGCACCAACGGCGCCGACGACGACGGCGACGGGGCCGCCGACTGCGCCGACTCGGACTGCGCCTCCAACGCCGCCTGCCAGACCTCGGCCTGCACCAGCCCGGTGGCCCTCGCCTGTGGGCAGTCCCTGCAGGGCACCACGGCGGGCAAGTCCACCCTGTTCACCACCTACGGCAACTGCACCCCGGACTGGAACGAGGCCGGCGGCGAGGTCGCCTACTCCCTGCGTCCTGGCAACGGGCAGAGCGTGACAGTCACCGTCACCATGGGGGCCTCCTCCGATCTCGACGTGTTCATGATGAAGTCCACCTGCGGCAACTCGGGCTGCAACGCCTCGAGCGTGAACGACGCAGGCCAGGCCGAGACGATCCAGTTCACCGCCGACGGCAGCACGTACTACCTGCTCGTCGACACCTACGCCAACGCCGGCAACTTCAACATCGCGGCCACCTGCACCGGCGGGACCCCCGCAGAGAACTGCACCAACGGCAGCGACGACGACGGCGACGGCCGCGCCGACTGCGCCGACTCGGACTGCGCCTCGGCCGCCAACTGCCAGGCGGTCTCCGAGAACTGCACCAACGACACCGACGACGACGACGACGGCCAGGTCGATTGCGACGACGCCGACTGCCGCTTCGTGACGGCCTGCCAGACCGCCGAGGAGGTCTGCGGGAACGGCGTGGACGACGACAGCGACCTCTTCGTCGACTGCGACGACGCCGACTGCAACGGCCACGCGGCCTGCGCCTCAAGCCCGCGGGAGCTCTGCGACAACGATCTCGACGACGACGGCGACGGCTTCACGGACTGCGACGACGTCGACTGCGCCACCGCCTCGGCCTGCCCGATCCCGTTCGAGCAGTGCACCAACGATCGGGACGACGACGGCGACGGCTTCATCGACTGTGTGGACGCCGACTGCCGCACCCACTCGGCCTGCGACTCCGAGGGCTACGAGATCTGCAACAACGGGCTCGACGACAACGGCGACGGGCGGGTCGACTGCACCGACACTTCCTGCTTGAGCTACTATCTCTGCGCCCTGATCAACACCCAGACCCCCCCCGATGACGGTTGCTCCTGCGCCGTAGGCCGCCGCGGTTCCCGCCCGGCCACGGGCCCCGCCTCCCTGGTCCTGCTCCTTCTCACCCTGGGCCTGGTGCTGCGCCGCCGGTTCTGATCCTCATCTTGGTGGACATGAAGACCGCTGGCGCGGTCTTCTGGACTTGGTGGACATGAAGACCGCTGGCGCGGTCTTCTGGACTTGGTGGACATGAAGACCGCTGGCGCGGTCTTCTGGACTTGGTGGACTTGGTGGACTTGCCTTGATCAGGTGCAGATCGTAGTTCTACAAACCCACAGCCTGTCCACTGTGTCCACTCTGTCCACTGTGTCCACTGTGTCCACTGTGTCCACTGTGTCCACTGTGTCCACTGTGTCCACTGTGTCCACTGTGTCCACTGTGTCCACTGTGTCCACTGTGTCCACTCTGTCCGCGCCGTCTCTACTCGCGTTTAAAAGTGATCGCCTTGAAGAGCATCTGGAGGCGGCGTTCCTTCTCGCCCTTCTGCAGGTTGAGCTCCACCCAGCGGCGGTTGAGCTTGTCGAGGTCCTCGGC
>Ga0302247_1000820_pt1 | contig 26617 bp, 29 predicted proteins | sample AAG_UR_Ile_MG_FD_193529 | JGI IMG/M metagenome (GOLD analysis project Ga0302247, IMG submission 193529) | Enriched activated sludge microbial communities from anaerobic digester in WTTP, New Holstein, Wisconsin, United States - AAG_UR_Ile | ecosystem: Engineered > Bioreactor > Anaerobic >...
GTAAACCACGGCGGAAAGCCGGGTCGAGAGGGCGTTTACCACCGAGACTCCGACCCCGTGGAGGCCGCCCGAGACCTGGTAACTGTTCTTGTCGAACTTGCCCCCGGCGTGCAAGACGGTAAGCACCGTCTCAAGTGCACTCTGGTCGGTGCCCGGCATCACGTCGACCGGGATACCCCGGCCGTTATCGAGGACCGAAACGGATCCGTCGGCGTGGATGGTGAGCCAGATGGAGGAACAGTACCCCCCGAGCGCCTCATCGATGGAGTTATCGACCACTTCATAGACGATGTGGTGGAGGCCCCGGGAATCCGTGCTCCCGATATACATTGCAGGGCGCTCCCGTATCGGCTGCAGGCCTTCCAGCACGGTGATATGGGATGCATCATAGGCATCGGTCATTGCTGCCCTCCGCTAGAAAAGGTATTGTGGAAAATTTCAGTCCCCTCACACTATATATTGGTCGCAGAACCACTTAATGGTGATTACAAGGCCAAAAATTCAGCGGAATTCCCCCAGGTCCGGGTCAGCGATCCCGAGTGCTTTGTCGATGGCGATGACCAGCCTGTCCAGGATCCGGATCACTTCGGCCGCGTCTTCACGATCCATGCTGCCCGGCTGGTGCCAGACGATCCGCTTCCGGAGCCTGGTCACCAGGTCTTCGATCTCCGTCCCCCTGAACTGGGGCGGGATCTCGAGACCATCGAGGTGGTCTGCTGCCCCGTAGAAGGCCTGTTCGGGAGGCAGTGCGAAGTGCCTGCAGATCAGCGTGATGCTGGTGATAAAACCCCTGCCAAACTTGCTTTCCATGGGTAGTAATAGGAATTTTGAAAATTAAACCCTCTTCTCAGGCATACGGCAGGAGCCGGGACCAGGTCATGACCGGAACGGTCACGGCCACCAGGAGCCCGGTGAAGAGGAACGCCCAATCCCGCACTGCCATGGATTTCTTTGCGATGTAGATATGACTCTTTGGGCCGTATCCCCGGCAGAGCATGGATACATAGGTCCTCTCTCCCTGTTCGTACGACCGGATGAACAGGGTTCCTACAGCATATGCCAGTTTCTCCAGGCGGTAGCGGTAGGGGAGTGAGCGGTCAAAGGGGTCGAAACACCGGGTCTCGAGCGACTGCTGCGTCTTCCGGATCATATAGCCAAAGACGTAGAGGTACCGGATCATCATCCCGAGCACAAGGGTGAACTCGGCCGGGAGCCCGAGGCGGCCGGCACCCTCGAGCAGGTCCGGGGTCTTCGTGGTCGATGAGAGTAGTATGATGAAGGAGACAGAGACCAGGAACTTGACCAGGAGAATGGATGCAAATTCAACCGATTCCGCGTAGACCTCTATCCCGAATGGGAGGGTGGCGATGGTGGTGAAAGCCTCGTAGTACCGGTTCCTGAAGAATACCTGGAAGATGACCAGGAAAATCCCGAACGGCAGGATCATGGTGAGCCGTTTCAGGTACACGATCGGGGAGAGTCCGGAAACCCCCCAGAGTGCGGTGAAGAAGATGAAGAAGATCCCCCCTACAGGATAGACCATCGTCGAGTAGGGGACAGCAACGATGGCAATGATGACTGCAAAGGTCACCGCTATCTTCACCCGCGCATCGAGGTTATGGACCAGGCTCTTCCGGTAGGCATACTTCTCGATGAGGAAGAGGTCGTCGATCATTCCCGGCTCCGGTACCACCGCAGCAGTTCGTCCCGTGCTTTATCGAACGTAAATGCCATCCCGATATCCATCCCTTCATTCTTCAGCGACCGGATCAACCGTGGTATGACCGGAATATCCAGGCGGACAGAGGTGAGCAGGTCCGGATCACCGAACACTTCGGCAACCGTCCCCCGGGCAACTATCCTTCCCCGGTCCATGACATAGATCTGGTCTGCCATCTCTGGAATAAGGGATACATCATGCGTGGAGAAGATGACCGTGATGCCGTACTTCCTGGCGAGTATGTTGATCACCCCGATCAGTTCCCGGACCCCGCGGGGATCAAGGCCGGCGGTCGGCTCATCAAGGACCAGCACCTGGGGTTCCATTGCAATCACCCCGGCGATGGCCACCCGCTTCTTCTCCCCACCGGAGAGATGGTGGGGGACGCGGTCACGAAGGTGCCCTATCCCGACCATGGATAGCGCTTCATCGACGCGGTGGTTGATCGTCTGCCGATCGAGGCCGAGATTCATCGGCCCGAACGAAACGTCCTGTTCAACGGTAGGGGAGAAGATCTGGTCGTCGGCGTTCTGGAAGACCAGCCCCACGAGCTTGCGAACCTCCCTGATGTTTTTTTCGGTAATCGGCTCCCCGTGGATGAGAACGGTGCCATCAGTCGGACGCAGGATGCCGTTGAAGTGCTTGAAGAGGGTGCTCTTGCCCGCACCGTTTGCTCCGATTACCGCGATCCGGGAATTTCTCTCTGCAATAAAATTGACGGCGTCAAGGCCTTTCACGCCACCGGGGTAGACATAGGAGAGATCCCGTGCCTCGACGAGATGCATTGCAGGGACTGTTGATCAGAAAAAGGTAAATAGTCTCTTTTTTCTACCCGGCCCGGAAAATCATCTTCGAAAGACCGAATGCTATCCCAAGCACGAGGATGGTCCCGATGATGATGGCTGTCACTTCCCCGAACTTCGACAGTCCTTCGATGGAGTAGTCGGGGAAGGGTGAATCAAATGAGAACTCATTGCCAGTGATGGTGACAACCTTATCCTCGGCAGCTTTTGCATGCTCTTCGCTGAGCTTCGATCCCTGGATCTCCTTTGCCCCGAAAATGCCAAAAAACGCGCTCTCCAGGCCATCCGGGTTGCTTGAAGCAATGAAAGGGGCCGCAGCTGCTATCACTAGGACAACGGCCAGCCCGGCGAGCAGGAATATCTTTTGGTTCATGTTGACGGCACCCCCGGGGTTTCGGCCATGATATCCGGGCGGGCGGTGTGGATCAGGTAAATGGCAACAGCAGTGATTCCGCCCTCGATAACCCCTATGACAGCGTGGTAGAGGCCCATCGATAAGAGGCCGAGTTCGAGCGGGAATGTCCCGGCAACAGCCATCTCAACGGCACAGGCAAGGGCAGCGATGAAGAGAGAGAGCCAGCCGGCAATAAACGCTGCAGGGTAGATGGTTCTGAAGAGCCGGAAGAGGCCGCGGTAGCTGTAAAAGCCGATAAATCCCCCGATAACTCCCATGTTGATGATGTTTGCCCCCATCGTGGTAAGCCCCCCGTCTCCGAACAGGACTCCCTGGACGATGAGCACGAGAGTGAGGACGAAGACCGCGGCAAACGGTGACCCGAGCACGATGGCGGCGAGCGCGGCCCCCATCATGTGCCCGCTCGTACCCCACGGGATCGGTACATTGATAGCCTGGATGGCAAAGATGCCTGCAGCGAGAACGGCAACGAGGGGTATCCTGTCCTCTCTCATTTCTTTTCGTGCCCACCTGAGGGAGAGGGCTATGAAGACCAGGGCGATAACCCAGTACACGGCACCCTGGGGAAGCGGGATGAAAGCATCAGGAATGTGCATATGTTCATCTCTTCATAATAGTATGGATTTTCGTATGAATTAATAGGCAAAAAAGGTTATCCTTTAAAAATCCGGTATAATTCTCCCCTGAGCAATATTCCAATGGCTGGAATGACGCCCGGGTTTCTCACCAGGCGGCGGATGATTGCCCCGGGGCGGTCCATGTCCCCGTACTGGCAGATTTCTGCTATGATTGCCGGATCGTTCAGGGCCGAGACCAGGCGATCGATATCTGCCGGGGATAACTGCTGCCTGAGCAAAAAGACCCTGAGGCCAAGTTCGAGCTCCCGCCCGAAATCGGCTTTCCAGCGCCGCTCGTACGAGGCGAGGACGGAGTCGGAAAGATCGTTCCTCCGGCATGCTTCCACGGCAACCGATGCGGCGTGGGATGCCGACCGGACCCCGGTGTATACCCCGCCGCCCGAGGTCGGCTTGGGAAACCCGGCTGCATCCCCGACAAAAAGCGTGCCGTGGCCGTAAGTCCGCTCCATGACCCCGAGCGGGATGGTCCCGCTCACCAGGTTGATGATGCTTCCGCAGCCGGCCTCCCTGCAGAGTGTTTTGAACCTCCCGAAAACGTCTTTTTTTCCGGCAAGACCGATCCGGGCCCTCCCCGCTCCGATGGGGATGATCCACCCGAAGAACTCCGGGGATGCGTCCGGAAAGAGCTCGACGTACCGCTCGTCCATATCCTTCCTGGTCTCTGCCTGGAGCCCGGACAGGAAGACCGGGGGCCGGGGCATGCCAAGCGACCTGGCGACCGGGCTTCCGGGCCCGTCGGCGGCGATCAGCACCCGGAACCCGGTCTCTTCCCGTCCCCGTACCCCACGTGTCCGGACCGCCGTTCCGCTCCGCCCGGAGAACGCGGTCTTAAGCCGGACTTCTGCTCCGGCCCTGGCGGCATTCATGGCCATCTCGCGGTCGAGCATCCCCCGGTCAACGATGACAGCCCGCGTCCTGCCGGAATCGAAGGCAAGTTCCGACCCCTGCGCGCTCCTGATCCTCGCCCCTGAGACTTCATGCAGGACAGACCCCCGCGACACCCCGCATTCGTGGAACGCCTGGACCGAGAGGAGCCCGGCACACTGGACCGGGTGTCCGATTGTCCCGTGTTCCTCGATGAGACAGACCGAGAGCCCCTGTTCTGCGCAGAGCCGGGCAGCCGTGCTTCCCGACGGCCCGGCACCGATCACCACCACATCGTAGGTTCGCATCGGGTGCGTTTCCCCCCTAACCGTAGGTCCTTGCCGGCTATCATGATTTGGCTGGCCTTCCTGCCGGAAAAAAGGGTTTGCCCGAGACCACCTATTTGATGGGTGCAGTTCAACCTCGAATGCACATGGAGAAGATTCCGCAGTTTGCATGGAAGCAGTGCCTGCTGATCCGCTCGGATCTCCGGATGAGCTGCGGCAAGATGTGCGCACAGGCTGCCCATGCCGCGCTGCTCGCCTACGAGAAGGCCGACACGATGCCCCGGAGGAGATGGCTGGCTGAGGGGCAGAAGAAAGTGGTCCTGAAGGTCTCCGGTGAGCGTGATCTCTACGAGATGAAGGTCATAGCCGAGGCAGCCGGGATTTCCGCGGCACTGGTGCAGGATGCCGGCATGACCGAGATCCCACCGGGTACCGTCACGGCGCTCGGGCTTGGCCCGGCAAAGTCAGAAGAGATGGACCGGATCACCGGGTCGCTCCCCCTGCTATGATGGAGAGCACCCACCCTCTCGAGATTGCGCTTGGCATGCACTACTATGCCAGCGATACCCCGGGTATTGGCGGGAGGCTCCGGGCCGGCCCGGAGGACTTTATCGTAGAGGAGATAGCACCGGCTGCCGGAAGTGAAGGGCCGTTCCTGATCCTCCGCCTGACAAAGAGGGACTGGGACCAGCAGCGGGCCCTCAGGGAGATCGGGAAGCAGCTCGGCATATCCTACAAAAAAATCGGCTTTGCCGGTACAAAAGACAAGCACGCTGTCACGAGCCAGCTGATCTCGATTCCCGGCATCTCTCCCGGAGACTTAGACCGGGTGCGGCTGCGCGATATAGAGCTCGAGGTGGCCGGACGGTCACAATCCCCGATAACGCTCGGATCGCATTCGGCAAACCGCTTCGATATCACCATCCGGGATGTGGACCCAAAGAACCTCCCTGAGAACGTAGCCCGGGTATCAGAAGCCTGCAGGACCGCAGTGCCAAACTACTTCGGGATCCAGCGGTTCGGCGCAACGAGGCCGGTCACCCACGAGGTCGGCAGGTACCTGCTGAAAGGGGATTGCGAAGGGGCGGTGCTCTGCTATATCGGGGAAGCCTTCCCTGGTGAGACCGCTGAGGTGAAATGCGCCCGCTCCTCGTTTATCACCTCAGGTGACGTCCAGGCGGCCATCCGGGAATTCCCCCTCCCGCTCTCCTACGAGCGGTCGATGCTCCACCACCTGGCCGGGCAGCCGGGCGACTACCGCGGTGCGCTGGCAATCCTCCCCCCAAAGATCCTATCGCTCTTCGTGAGTGCCTACCAGTCGTGGCTCTTTAACCGGGCCCTCTCTGAACGGATACGTGATGGTGGCACCCTCGTCGATCCTGTCCCGGGAGACCGGCTGGTGTTTCTCACCGGGCGCGAGGACCGCGTCACCACCGGGAACATCGGGAATGCCCGGCTCCAGCTGCAGCGGGGCCGGTGCCGGATTGCGATCCGGATGCCGGGCTGCCGCACGGGGGGGCCAGCCTCCGGGGACCAGGCGGTCATGGAACGGCTTCTAGATGAGGACGGAATCCGGAACGAGGATTTCTGCTCGGTCCGCGACCTCGTGAACACCCGGTTCGAGGGCGCTTCCCGGCCGGTTTCCCTCGCCACAGAGGTCTGTGCCGTGGCCGAAGAGGACAAAGTCAGGCTCTCGTTCCCGCTTCCACCCGGGCAGTATGCCACGACCATCTGCCGGGAGTACATGAAGGCCGACCCGCGGGCCATGGTATAGTTGAAAAACTATCGCGGATGTGAACATGAATCTCACGAAAGGGCCCGGGCACCGGAAATGGCATCGTGAAGGTTGCCGATCTCGTCGATCAGGCCAAGGTCGAGGGCATCTTCCCCGCGAAAGACCCGTGCGTCTCCGATCACGCCCCGGTCAATAGGGCGCCGGGAGAGGATATCACTGATGACCCGCTCCGCACTGCGGTTCACGATCGTTTCGGCATACTCCCGTTCCTCTTCGGTGAGGGGGCGGTACACTGACCCCATATCCTTCATGCTGCCCGACTTTATCACCTCGACACTCAGGTTCTCCTCCTCCATCCAGCCGCTGATATCGGCAAAGGTCCAGGAGGTCCCGATACCTCCGGTGATGGTGTCGGGGCTCGCATAGATCCGGTCCGCGTAAGCGCAGATGTAATAGGCAGACGAGGTGGCGATGTCCCCCATGGAGGCGACCACCGGCTTTCTTTCTCTCGCATACGCGATGTCGGCCACGATTTCCTGCGCCCCGGCGGGGGTCCCGCCCGGGCTGTTGACGCGGAGCACGATGGCATCTGCCATCGGATCATCTGCTGCATCCCGGATAGCATCGCCTACGGTGATACTCCCGGCGTACCCCCTGCCGGACTCACCGGTGATGATGATCCCCTCTATGGTGATGACCCGGATTCCCAGGCCTCCGGGCGGCACGATGGTAAACACAACGGCGGCGAGAATGACCGCGAGTACCAGGACTATAGCGAGGTTTCTCATCCGCAGCGGGCATTCAGCCTGTCCCGGCGGCATCTCCTCTGCCCCCGCCGGTATAAAGGACATCGTACTCGGTCACCAGGTTGGTCCCGCAGAGGAAGAAGTTCTTCAGGGCCAGCCGGATCATCTCCTCCTCTGATTCGATGCGCATCCCGCCGACCAGTGACGGGGTATCCGATCCACCGACGATGAAGGGGAGATGGATCAGCCGGATCTCATCCACCAGCCGGTGGTGGAGCATGTGCCAGTTCAGGGTCGGGCCACCCTCTATCATGAGCTTTTGTATCGCGAAATCTGCGACAAGGACCCGCATGAGCCGGGGAAGTGAGACGTGATCGGTCCCGGCCACCACGATGGTAGCACCGGCTTTTCTGAGAGCATCGATCCGTCCGGGAGGTGCCTGCTCCGAAACGGCGATGATGGTCGGTGCATCCGGGGAGAGCACGTTTGCATCGGGCGGGATATCGGCCATGCTCGCGGGGATTACACGGATGGGGTTTTTTCCACTGACTTTCCGGACGGTGAGGAAGGAGTTGTCGATCCTTATGGTATTTGACCCGACCATGATCGCATCGCAGGCAGCTCTTGTCCGGTGGAGGAGGATCTCGGTTGCCGGGTCCATGTATTTCATCAGGATCTTGCTCGAGCATCCTTTCTTCAGCGTAAGCTTTCCGTCGGCGGTTATCTCCGACATCATCAGCACATGCGGTCGTTCCGGTGATTCTGCCACGAAAGATACCTTGGGAAGAAGCTTCGTGCTGATCGATAATAGAATTGTCCCAGAAGCGGGATCTGCCGATGGTAACTATTTATTCTCTCTCCTGCCACTTAGATGATCCATGAATATAACCGCACTCAGGCCGCGGCTCCACAGGTATACAGAGCCAATCGCCACGGTGTTCTGCAGGGCGGGGGTTTCTCCAAACCAGATCTCCCTCCTCTCCCTCACTTTCGGGGTCCTGTGTGCGGTCTGTTATGTCTACCGGATGTTTGCAATCGGCAGCATATTCCTCCTGCTCTCCGCGATCCTCGACCTGGTCGACGGGAGCGTTGCCCGGCGGACCGAGAAGGAGACGCGGTTTGGTGCGGTGTTCGACTGGATTGTCGACAAGTATGTCGATGCAATAGTCATCCTGGCGATCGGGCTTTCGGGAATCGCCATCCTGTCCCGGTTCAACGGCATTCCCGCCTCGGCAGATTGTGCGATCGTGGCCATAGCCATAATCGGCTCGCTGATGAACACCTTCATCAAACCGGTGGTGTACGCGGAAACAGGGTACCAGGAGAGGGTCGACGGGAAGATCGAAGATCCCCTGGAAGGGGTCGGCCTCTTCGGTCGCCCCGAGACCATCCTCGTGCTGGTCGTATGCGGTATCGCCGGGTTCATATGGATCGCCGTGGTGCTGATCGCGATGGGGACCAACTTCTCGGCGATCCAGCGGATCATCTATCTCTATAAAAGGCTCGCCTGATCTCCCCTGAATAAAGGTTGTAGAGGCCCGAGGCAAGGTCTGCAAGCCCGGGGATGATCCTGAACAGGGTATATGCGATGCCGATCAGGAGCACCAGGGCCAGCAGCTCGGCAAAGACGTTGTGGGCCCAGAAAAAGCTCTCGTAGCCGTACTCCCCGTTTCCGGCAATGCCGGGAAAATACGGGAACCATTGATCGGTATAGGCGATGATGACTGCAGTATTCCTGACCAGGTTCAGGATATAGATGGTCGGCACGATGAGCAGGAACGAGAGGGTCTTTTGCCTGGCGGTGGTCGGTACCGCGGCCGCGACCCCGAGCATGATGGCGATGGCCTGTATACCGGTGCAGGCAAGGATGATCTCGATTCGAAAGCCGTTCCTGGTCACCATGTTCCATGCCGCGAGTGCTGCATCGTAGCCGAGCGCATTCACCATCCAGAGGGTCTGGCCGGTCACCACTGCGATCAGCCAGTCGCCGAGGGGAGTGTATGCAAAGGGCGCGTAGACCAGGAACGCGACTGCTGCTGCACGGGAGAGGTGCCTGACCCGTTCATCCTGCATGCGGAGGAATTTAGCCGTGATTGCGAGAAACGGGACAGAGAGCGCGGCCAGGGTGGGGTAGAGGTAGTTGTTTATCGAGAGGTAGTAGGGGACTTCTGAAAATAAAAAGAGCACCATCGCTGTCCATCCGAAAACGGCACACCAGTCCCGGATCCTTGTCGGGATAAGAAAGGCCAGGAAGAAAATGCAGGATGCGAGCACCAGGTACCCGTTCATTCTCATAGTATCGGTTGCGGCCGGAAATATGGGTTGTGATGGGGAGCTCCTGGCACCGGTATGTCCGAAACGGCGTTGTCCCAAGATTTAATCATGCATGTCGATGCATTTGTAAAGCGATGTTTTGTCCCGAGTGCAAGAGCCTGATGATCTCATCCGGGGGCCAGATGAAGTGCAGGAAGTGCGGGTACATCAGGAAGATTACCGGTGATGATCATCTCCAGATCACCAGAAGAATGAGGGAAAAAGAGATCGTTATCGTCGAAGATGGTGAATCGCTTAGGACGCTTCCCACCATTGCCGTGAAGTGCCCGAAGTGCGAGCACAACCTCGCGTTCTGGTGGCTTCGCCAGCTCCGGTCGGCCGACGAAAGCGAAGTCCGTTTCTTCCGGTGCTGTGAATGCGGGCATACCTGGCGCGAATACGACTGACCTCATCCTTGCTTTCCGGGATTTCCCGGACAACTTCCGCGCCCTGTGAGATCAGGGGGTGCTCGAATCCTGCCCGTTTGTGAAGTGTATCAAACGTAAGAAGTCCTCATGTTCTGCAAAAAGCCCCTCAAATAATTTTGTTCCGGAATATTTTATTGGTCAGAACTTCAGAAGTAACCCGCATGTCACCACACGCGACCATCCTTGCGATAATAGTTATCGGGTGCTGCCTTGTGTCAGTCGGTTCGGCCGGTTGTGATGCGTGCAGCGCTGCGCCGGAAGGCGGCTGGGGTGCCCCCGATTACAGCGATGATCCTACCTGGGGAGCATCGCTCGACGATCTGATTGACTATTTCGGTGGCTCACCAGCAGACAGCGGGACTGGCGGGGGCGATGCGGGCAGTTCACAGGATTCATCGGGAAGCAGCAGCCCGGGTACAGATGGATCTTCCTCCGGATCCGGGAGCACTTCGTCTGCCGGGGGAGGCTCTGCCGAGGACGGCCTTCTCTGGCGGTTGAAAGGGGATGCCCTGTCCGATAAAGGGCTCTACAACGAGTCTGCCGAAGCCTACAGGAAAGCCCTAATTTACGATCCATATGCGTTGAAATCCTGGACTGGACTTGGAAGGGTGTCCCTGGAACTGGGGCAGCCCGAAGAAGCAGCAGCTGCATTCCGGAAGGCAATAAACCTCGATCCCGCAGATGCCGCCCTCCATGAACACCTGGGCGACTCATTGGTTGCAGGAGACAACTTCGAGGAGGCCATTGCCAGCTATCAAAAAGCTCTCGCAATCCATCCAAAAATTCCGGGAGTGATGGAAAAGATGCTTGCTGCGAAAGATGCCCTGGAAGGTATTCCTGAAAAACCCGATGAGCCCGTTCTGCTTGAACCCGGGCCAGCACAGGCCGGGCCTCCACAACCGGCAGAACCTCCTGAAACGATGACAGGTGAAACGCTGTCAACGCAGGCATCTCTTCAGGGGATGGTGGCCGTAATCGCCATCCTTTTCGGCTCTGTCTTAGTGGTGGTAAGAAGAAAATGAAGGGCCTGCCCATCCGTTTTTTTAATCCGTGCCTCCCTTCCACACTGTTCCAACCCGGAAATGTGATTACTTCACGCTTTTTGTGATCGCATCTGCATCCGGTTCTCCAGGTGAGAAGGGTACCCTGCTTTCCGGATGGGATAGCCTGCCCGGAAATACCCAACTTTTTATATACTGTTCTGTGGCATTTATAAATATGAAGGTCAAGCCAGAGGACTCTCTCAAAATTGAAAATATCGTTGCCTCGGCGAAGGTGACGGATTACCTGGATCTCCCGGCGCTTGCTTCCCAGATTAAAGATGCAGAGTACAATAAGAAGAGGTTCCCGGGTGTCGTCATCAGGATGCAGAACCCAAAGATCGCTGCGCTCGTCTTCGGTTCCGGGAAGGTGGTGCTGACCGGTGCAAAAAGCATCGAGAGTCTCTCCGAGGGCCTCGAGATACTCGGAAACCTGCTCCGCGGGCTGGACATCGATATCCCCCAGAAACTCACCTATAAGATCCAGAATATTGTCACATCCGCTGATCTCGGTTCCGGCATCAATCTCAACAAGATTGCCGTCGGGTTCAACCTGGACCGGATCGAGTATGAGCCGGAGCAGTTCCCGGGACTCGTGTACCGTCTTGAAAACCCGAAGGTTGTGGTACTGCTCTTTGGGTCCGGCAAACTGATAATCACTGGAGGAAAGGAACCGGAGGATGCCAGGAAGGCGGTCCAGAAGATCCTAAACGACCTCAAGAACATCGGGCTGCTCTGACCAGGATCCCTTCAAAAATCTTTTATTCCTGCCGGACTATATGTGTCATGCTTCTTTTGGATGTTTCGCTGGAAATAATAATACTCTTATATATTAAACTCACATGATCTGAACATTCAGGTGCGACATGATGAGAGCAAAGAATGTGATGTACTTTACCCCGGACGAAGAGAACCTGGCAAACCTCCTTACCAGGACCGGTATGAAGAGGAACGTGGCACGGGTCCTTGTCTATCTTGCCCACAATCCCGAGGCAACTTCCCGCGATATCGAACGCGGCACCGATCTTCGCCAGCCCGAAGTGAGCCTGGCGATGACTGCCCTGACCCGGCAGAGATGGGTTGAGAACCACGAGATCAAGGCGGAAAACAAGGGACGGCCGGTCAAGATCTATCACCTGTCAAACCCGTTGGTGGAGATCGTCGATTCGATCGAGCGGGAAAAACGGGAAGAGGCAAACATCCAGCTCTCACTCATCCAGGAGATCAGGGGATATATACAGTAATTCTTTTTACAATCAGCAGGGCAGCCCGCGACTTACCGGGTGAGCTCCCTGCAACCGTCGCCCTTTCCTACGACCACCGTGGTCTTGTCGGCAAACGCACAGAAGAGCCCGCAGGAGAGCACACCGGGCATCAGGGAGAGGAGTCCCTCGAGCCTTTCGGGGTCTGCGATGGTCCCAAACGAGCAGTCGAGCACGAAATTCCCGTTGTCGGTGACAACCGGCCCGTCCTTCCTGATTCCCATGCGGAGGATCGCATCTCCTCCGAGGGCCTGTATGCCGAGAATGACCGGCCGCAGTGCAAACGGAAGTACTTCCACCGGGACCGGGCCATCGAGGACGGGAATGACCTTCGATTCGTCGACCACGATGACCAGCTCTCCTGCAGCAGCTGCCACACACTTTTCCCTGGTCAGGGCTGCACCTCTTCCCTTGATGAGGCGCAGGCTTTCGTCCACCTGGTCAGCCCCATCGATTGCAAGATCCAGTTCCGGATAATCATTGAGCGTTGCCAGGGGTATGCCACGGTTCCGTGCCCTGATTTCAGCCTGAAACGAGGTCGGCACACCTCTTACACGGAGGCCTTCGCGGACCCGCTCTGCCATGCGGTCAATGGCAAAGGCAACGGTGGAGCCTGTTCCAAGGCCTATCACCATGCCGTCTTCGACCATTTCGGCAGCGTAGTACCCCGCCTCCCGTTTCAGATCATCGGGCGCCTGCTTTTTTACACCGGGACTGCCATCCTTTGGGGTCATGATCTCCTCGCCCATCCAACTTCGCTTTTAAAGAGGTGCTGGAGCTCCCCGTGAGCCGTCCTCGCGGTACAGTCAAGGGTAATCGGGGTAATCGAGATGTTTCCTTTCCGCACTGCGTGCACATCGGTCCCCTCTTCGGCATCATCCACGAGCGGCCCGTTGATCCAGAAATACGGCCGTCCCCGGGGGTCAAGGCGCCGTTCCACCCCGGTCCGGAAGAGCTTGTCTGAGAGGCGGGTCACCTCGTACCCTCCCCGCACCAGGGACGGTATGTTGACGTTGATGACATCGGCTCCCGGGGGGAACTTCCGGTCAAGGAAGGTCCGGGTCACTTCCTGCACCACCTTTTTTGCATCGGCAAAACTCTGCCGGTAGAACTGGGGGTCGTCGAACTTGTCCCCCTGGTCCTCGACCTGGAGCGAGAAGGCGAGCGCCGGTGTGCCCTGGTTTGCTGCCTCAAAGGCCGCACCAACCGTGCCCGAAGTCATGATAGACTCGTAGGAGAGGTTCTCCCCGATGTTGATCCCGCTGACCACCAGGTCGGGTCCGAGTGCGAGCGCATAGAGCCCGATGATGACCGAGTCAGTCGGCTTTCCTCCGACCGCATAGGACCGTACCCCGTTCTGGACGATCTCGTTTGCCCGGATTGGTTCGAAGATGGAGATCGACCGGCCCACTGCGCTCTGCTGGGTTGCCGGAGCCACTACCGTCACTTCAGCAATAGGGCTCAAGGCCTCGTAGGCGGCCCAGAGCCCCGCGGAGTTGATACCGTCATCGTTGGTGAGCAGGATTTTTCGCTTCATCGTTCACCATGACTTTGCCGGATGGCACGAAAAACCTGACCGATCGTCAGGCTCATGTCAGGGGCAGGGCTATTGATCATGGATGAAGGCATTTGTTGCCGAGTATTCGGTTGCGCATGACCCTGCCCTTGCACCGGAGGGGGCCGCCATGCTCGATGCCATCGGGAAAAGCTTCGAGCGGTGCGGGTACGAAGTCGTCCATCCCGGGCCCGGGGATTTCCTTGCCGGGATACGGCGGTTTGCTCCGGGGTGTGATGTGGGGCTGGTGATCGCCCCCGATCACCTCCTTTTCGCCTTCACCTCGGCTCTCGAACATCTGACCCACAATATCGGGTGCGGGAGCATGAATGCCGCGATCTGCGCAAACAAGCGGCGGTGCGCCACAATCCTTTCCCGGAACGGCATTGCTGTGCCAGAAGAGGTGGCCGAAGGCCTCCGGGTGATCAAACCGGAACAGGGTTGTGCCGCACAGGATGTCCGTCTTTCCGAAGAGAGCCCGGGCAAGGGCGAGTTCGCCCAGCGGTTCATCGACGGCGAGCACCTGAGCGTGAGCCTTGTCGGGAGCAGGGTTGTCGGGGATGCCTGCAGCTATTACACCGGGAAACCACCGCTCCTCCTTGCGGTCAACCGCCAGGATATCCACATCGACGAAAAGGGACGGTTCCACTACCGTGGGGGTGAGACCCCGGTCGTCCACGAGCGCCAGGATGAAATTGTCGATGCTGCAAAGAAGGCCCTGAATGTCCTCGGCTGCCAGGGGTATGCCGGCATCGATATCGTGCTTGCCGACCGGCCCTACATAGTTGATGTAAACCCGCGGATCACCACGAGCGTCATCGGGATTGCGGCCTGCATGGAAGAGGAGATCGCAGATATCCTGGTCGCGGCTTCAAAAGGGGGCGGTCCTGATGCCGTGCACCTCTCCGGCCGTGCCCGTTTTGACTGCCACGGCACGGTGGAGCGGCTGTGATCGGGATCGATGTCGGTGGGGCAAACCTGAAGGTGGCCACAGATAGCGGGACTTTTATCCACCCCTGCCCGCTCTGGGAAAAGAGCCCGATCAGGGATATCCTGCGCTCCTACCGCTTCCCTGGCGAAGAGGCGGCGGTGGTCATGTCAGGGGAGCTTGCCGATTGTTTCGGCTCTAAGTCCGAGGGCATCAGGTACATCGTCGATTCGGTCAGAGAGATCTTTCCACGGGCCGTGTTCTATGGAACGGACGCACGGTTCCACGGGGACGCCGTGCCGGAACTTGCTGCCGCAAACTGGCTCGTTTCCGCCGATTACCTGATGGATCGTCACCAGGGGAGCCTGCTGGTCGACTTCGGGAGCACGACGACCGATATTATCCCCCTGGTGTCCCTTGCCTCCCTGCAGGGGCTGACCGACCTTTTCCGCCTCCAGTCCGGCACCCTGGTCTATACCGGCCTGCTCCGGACAACAATCCCGGCAGTTATCCGGGAAGTTGTCCTGTCGGGTATTCCCACCCCGGTCTGCCCGGAGTATTTTGCCTGCAGTGGCGATGCCCACCTGGTGCTCGGCCACATCTCCATGGCAGATTACACGTCCGGCACCCCTGACGGGAAGGGGCGGGACCGCGAGTCATGCCAAAGAAGGCTTGCCCGGGTCGTCTGTGCCGACCTCGAAGAGATCGGGGAGGAGGGGGCCTGTGCTGTTGCCGCATCGTTCTGGGATGCCCAGCGGTCGCTCATCTGTGCCGCGGTTGATAATGTCCGGCGCCGGCACGGGACAGGAGAGATCCTTTGTGCCGGTACCGGGTCTGCGCTTGCCTCAGCCATCCTGTCCGGCAGGGACCTTGCAGGGGAGCTCGGGGCGGGGGCCGGTGCCCTGCCCGCTTTCGCGGTGCGGGAGGTGGCGCTACGAAGCCCTGGCAGCTGAGCCTTGTCCTGCTCGCCGGCTCCCTTGCGGTGACGGCGTTACTTTACGGTCTCGGGCTTCCGTTCTTCTTCGTCTTTCTTTTCATCCCGCTCATCCCCTTCGTCCGGGAAAGGCCGGTGAAACGGTGTCCCCGGTGCGGGTTTGAGACGGCCGACCTGAGGACGGCATACTGCCCGTATGACGGCAGCCGCCTAGAGGGTCCTGAAGGCCGCCAGTGAGAGGGAGACTACGGACTGGGGTAGGACCGTCCCGAACATCTCTGTGGTCGGTATCGTCCCGAAATCCCGGGCCCGGAGGTTTCGCACCGTGCCCCGGTCGACCACGATGCCGAGTGCTCTCATGAATTCGACGGTCCTCCCGGGGGTGAGAGTGGAGGAGAGGACTATGCAGAGATCGATTACCGGGGACCCCAGCCGCGTTCCCGGGTAAAACGGCGCCCGTGCCGGGACAACCGCCCCGCACCGGCCACACCGATACCTCCGCACCGTGACGTGGATGTCCCGCTCGGATCCGTCCTCTACGAGCGTGGCGAATTTCCGCACCTTCCGGTCATACCCGGAAACTTCACCGCCGCAGTGCGGGCAGTATTCCAGCGATGAAAACTCTCTCCCATCAACCGCGGACATGCCGGCCTGGACCAGCGCCTGGAGCATAGGGGGTACTTTTACGGGGCGCATGCCTGAGCCGTCCTCCAGGCCCTGCAAAATTCTTCAGGAAAACGTTTCTTCATCCCAACTGCTCCCGGAATGAACTTTTCCCGGCCCTGGTGCCGGTCATCTGCGCATCCATAGATCCACCGGTAATCATCAATCTCATCGATGTTAATCATTACTGTTAAATAAGGATGGTGTCCGAGATCAGTAATGAGGTTACTAACCATGGACGTGAAGTATGTGCAGACGACCTGCCCCTATTGCGGGACAGGTTGCTCTTTCAACCTCGTGGTCAAGGACGGAAAGGTGGTGGACGTCGCTCCCTACCAGCGATCTCCGGTCAATGAAGGCAAGGTGTGCCCCAAGGGCGCCTATGCCCACGAGTTCGTGAACCACCCCGACCGCCTGACAACGCCGCTTATCAAGAAGGACGGGAAGTTTGTCGAGGCGAGCTGGGACGAGGCCTATGACCTGATCACCAGGAAGTTCAAGCAGTACAAGCCTGACGAGTGCGCCTGTCTCTCTTCCGCTCGTTGCTCGAACGAGGAGAACTACGCCATGATGAAGTTTGCCCGCGGTGTGCTCAAGACCCGGCACATCGACCACTGCGCACGGCTCTGCCATGCCTCAACGGTCGCGGGACTGGCATCGACCTTCGGATCGGGTGCCATGACCAACTCCATCCTCGACATCGCCGACTCCAGGTGCGTCTTCATCCTCGGAAGCAACACCTTTGAGCAGCACCCGCTTATCGGTCGCAAGGTGATGCAGGCAAAGATGAATGGCGCCAAGCTCATCTATGCCGACCCGCGCCTGACACCCACCGGCAAGCAGGCTGACCTGTACATGCAGTTCCGGTCAGGATCGGATGTCGCCATCCTCAACGGGCTGATGCAGGAGATCCTGAAGAACGGCTGGGAGAACAAGGACTTTATCAAGAACCGGACCAAGGACTTCGACAAGCTGAAAGAAGAGGTCATGAAGCCGGAGTATGCACTCGATAACGTATCGAAGATCTCCGGAATCCCGGTCGACCAGCTCAAGACCTGTGCCGAATGGATTTCCAAGTCCGGCGCGACAGCGATCCTCTACTCGATGGGCATCACCCAGCATACCACCGGCGTTGACAACGTCAGATCGGTGGCCAACATCCAGATGCTGACCGGGAACCTGGGCAGGCCGGGCACCGGTGTGAACGCGCTGCGAGGACAGAATAACGTGCAGGGCGCCTGCGACATGGGTGCGCTGCCGGTTGTCTTTACCGGCTACCAGAAGGTCATAGACGAGGCTGCCCACAAGAAGTTTTCCGATGCCTGGGGCTTCCCTGACGGTATATGCGAGCCCAAGAACGGCTACGAGGTCACGGTCATGATGGATGTCCTTGCCGACAAGCCCGGCGAGCTGAAGTGCATGTACATCATGGGCGAGAACCCGATGATCTCCGATCCTGACCTCAACCACGTGAAGAAGGCGCTCGAGGGCCTCGAGTTCCTTGTCGTTCAGGACATCTTCATGAACGAGACCGGCGAGCTTGCCGATGTGATCCTGCCCGCCTGCTGCTATGCCGAGAAGGACGGCACGCAGACCAGCACCGAGCGCCGCGTCCAGATGTGGCGGACGGCCCAGGCCCCGCCCGGACAGGCAAAGCTTGACTGGGTGATCATCAAGGAGCTCGCTGCAAAGATGGGCTATGCCAAGCAGTTCCCCTGGAACAGTGCTGAAGATATCTTCGAAGAGATCCGGAAGGTCACACCCTCCTACGCAGGAATGACCTATGCCCGCCTGAACATGCCCGAGGCAGCCCACTGGCCCTGCCCGACCGTGGACCACCCGGGGACCCCGATCCTGCACAAGGAGAAGTTTGCCCATCCTGACGGCCTTGGGCAGTTCTTTGGTGTACCCTACAAGCCCCCGGCCGAGGTCCCCGACGCGGAGTACCCGTTTGTCTTCACCACCGGCCGCTGCCTGTGGCAATGGCACACCGGCACAATGACCCGGCGTTCCGAGACCCTGGAGGCAGAAGAGCCAACCGGGTGGATAGAGATCAACACCGAGGACGCAAAGGCGCTAGGTATCAGGGACAAGGAAATGGTCCGGGCCATCACCCGCCGCGGGCAGGTGAACGTGCCGGCACGGGTTACGAATGGTATCATGAAGGGCGTGATGTTCATGCCGTTCCACTACACCGAGTGCGCAGCAAACGTCCTCACCAACAATGCCCTCGACCCCATAGCCAAGATCCCGGAATTCAAGGCCTGTGCTATCAGGGTTGAAAAGATCACGGAGGGGAAGTAAATGTCGAAGAAAGGTGACATGGTCTACGCCTGGACCACGGATGCTGAACTCCAGAAGAAAGCAGAGTGCGGCGGGGCGGTAACCCAGCTCCTCAAGTTTGCACTGGAGAAGAAGATGGTCGACGGGGTCTTTGCCGTGAAGAGAGGACAGGATATCTACGATGCTGTCCCGACTTACATAACCGATCCCAAGGAACTCGACAAGACAGCCGGATCACTCCACTGCGGGACACTGCTCCTCTCAAAGCTGGTCAAGAAGTACCTTGACGGTGCCAGGGACAAGAAGATCGCCATGACCGTCAAGGGTTGCGACATGATGGGCCTCTACGAGCTTGCCAAGCGCCAGCAGGTCAACTTGGACAACATCATCATGATCGGCGTGAACTGCGGCGGGACCGTCAGTCCTGTCACCGCCCGCAAGATGATCCGGGAGAAGTTCGAGGTCGACCCCGACAAGGTACACAAGGAGGAGATCGACAAGGGCCAGTTCATCATCGAGTACGAGGATGGACACAAGGGGATCTCAATAGACGACCTCGAAGAGGCCGGTTACGGCCGGCGTCCCAACTGCCGCCGTTGCAAGCTGAAAGTCACCCGCCAGGCCGATCTCGCCTGCGGCAACTGGGGGGTCATCGGTGACAAGGCAGGGAAGGCAACGTTCATCGAGGTCTGCAGCGAGAAGGGAGCAAGGCTCCTTGACGAGGCGGTCAGGGCCGGTGTACTGAAGACCGAGGCACCTATCCCGAAGGGGATCGAGATCCGGAGCAAGGTCGAAAACGCCATGTTAAAGCTCGGTGACAAGTGGCGGGCAAAGGACTTCGAAGGCCTCGGCACCGGCAGGGAGCGCCTGGCAAAGATCGTGAAAGAGACCTCCCGGTGTATCAAGTGCTACCAGTGCATCGACAGCTGCCCGATCTGCTACTGTGTCGAGTGCAGCACTAAGAAGCCCTACCTGGTCAAGCCCGGCGAGGTTCCTCCGAACTTCATGTTCCACCTCATCCGCTACGCCCATATCGCCGACTCCTGCGTCAACTGCGGGCAGTGCCAGGAGCTGTGCGCCATGGATATCCCAAACGCCCTCTTCATGCACGCCCAGCAGGTGGAGCTTGAGAAGATGTTTGGCCATGTCCCGGGCGTCGACATGTCCCTGCCGCTGCTCGCCCTCGTCGAGGAACGGGAAGAGCGGGACCGCCTGGCTGCTACCGGAAGCGACCAGATCTTCGATATATTCAAGTAACCCTAAAACCTTTTTTTCGCGAATCCCTGCGCTTCTGAAACTCCAACCGGGGCGCATGCAAAAAAATGGATTCGTGCCCGCAAACACCTGGGGTGCCACGCCGATTGCCTTAGGGATTCCCCCGTGTATTCCTGTGCAGGGGCCTGGGATACGGGCACCAGGAAATCCCCGGCGTTTTACTCTTCCGGCCGGTCGTCCCTGTTGTTCCGGTATACCTTCAGGTAGTACCCGATGCCGATGGCCAGGGCCACGATCACGCTCAGTATGAGCGGGTCGGAAAAGATGCGGAGGAGTCCGGGGCGTTCGCCTACCGTGATGCTTACTGTGAGGGGATCGGAGATACGGTCCTGGCCTTCCTCATCGCGGTAACGGATCTCGGCATCAAGCCCGTAATCCTTCAGCGTTGCTGCCTTGCCCACCCCGATTTCGAACCGGGCAGATGCCTGCTCTCCGGGTGCGAGGTCGCCAAGTTTCGCGGTGTCGCGGTAGCCGGTGAAAGGCTCGACGGCACTGATCCGGGCCTGTGCGCTGTACACGGTCGCGGGGCCGGTATTTTCGAAGGTGATGTCAACCGGTGCACGGCTACCCCGGTACACCAGGGGGGTGCCGGAGTGGGTACCAAAGGTTATTTTCCCGGCAACCGGGATGCCGACGGTCTCTGGTTCGGAAGCCAGGGGCTCACCCGACCGGCCCCGGTAGTCGACGGCAATTTCCAGTGGATAGGTCCCTGCCCCGGCGGTATCATCAATCCTCACCTTGAACCGGCATTCGTGCACCGCTCCTGGGGAGAAGGTGCCAATATACACCGTCCCGGTCACCGGGATTACCGGGCTCCCGTCTGCCCGGCGGATGCGGGCCACTGCCCCTGTCCCCTCGAGCGAGCCGGTATTTTCGATCCCGAGGGCGAGGGTCCCTTCCCCTCCGGGGGTGAGACTGCCGGCCGATACATCCGTGACCGCGATCCTCACGACATCATCGATCCGTACCAGGACCGGCACGAGTGCTGTCTCTTCCGCGTAATGGTAGATGACGCTCCCGGAATCCACCTGTTCTTCGGATGAAAGCCGGGTGTAGAAAAGGGTGAGAGGGAGCTCGTAGTCGCCTCCCGTGGCACCGGGCATCACCGTCAGCGCGAAGGGTATGCGCACCCCCTCCCCGGATGCGAGGCTTCCGACCATCTGCCGGCCAGTCTTCAGGGCGAGGGGCGCTTCGCCGGCATCGAGCGTTGCCGTCACCCCGATGGCCGTACTTGGCGGCGGGCCGGTGCTACCGGGGGGAGAGACGATCACCTGCGGGTCGCCTCCGCGGTTTTCCAGGTGGATGACCAGGGTGGTCGCGGTACCGGGAAGGAGCTTGTCCGGGCTCTCGATTGCCGCCCTGAATTCCGGTTCCCCTCCAAGATACCGGGGGGCGGCGGCTGCCGGAATCGAAGCGAGCATCAGCACGATGATGAGAGCGCACAGGCACGGAGCGGCTCTCCCTTGTGTTGTCATATTAATAACAACAAATGTTGCTTTCCCGGCAGAAAAACCTTACCGGTAACGGGAGAGATCCAGCCTCCGGTGAAAGTCCCGCACCACCGGATGTATCCGGGGTTGTCCCTGCTTACCCACGCTCTCGTCCGGGTTGCAAACCGGGCTTTCGACCTTATCCGTACCCGGTGACATCGTAGCTGATTTCCGTCGATGCCTTGATGCACTCCGAACCGGTCTTCAGCGCTTCTTCCACCATGCGCTTAAGGAGTGCGGGGTAAACCGCTCCCACCATTTCCTGGAACGGTTTTCCATGGCAGAACATCTTGAAGGTCGGGGTGCTCCTCACCCCGTACCGTTCTGCCGTCCACTGGTTCATGGTGATATCGACCCGGGCAAACCCGGCAGTCCCTGCAAATTCCTGCGCATATTGACGGAAATACGGCTCCATGGTCCTGCAGTGCGAGCAGGTCGGGCTATAGAACATCACGAGGAGCGGGAGGGAAGATCGCTCGAGAGCCTCTTCCCAGGTGATGTCGGTCAGTTCAAGGACGGTGGCTTCCATAACCCCTCAAAGGGAGATATGGAGAACCTCCGCTGATATAAGTTATGCCCATGCCCGGGCGCGATTGCATCCGGGGAAACAATGGCCTGGCATTTGCCCATGCGGGGGCTGGAACGATTGCGAGAGCGTCAAAGGGCTCGCGGGAAGCCCCGGAGCCCCTGTCCGGGGGGATGGGTGCTCCCGGTCTCCAAGATGCCCGGGTCCGGGGGGAGTCGGAGTCGGATCTCCTCAACGAGGGGGCAGGAGTCTGCTTGACCGGGAGTGCCCTGCCCGTATCTCCGGCACCTGGCACCGAACCGAAACGAGGATAATGCGCCGTGGGAAAATTCGCCAAAGCTGGATCATTTTGGACCGGGGATGACCCCCGGCCACTGTCCTGGTGGCAGGCAGCCTGGAGAGCCAACCGGGTGTCCCCGCGACAGCCAGGTTTATATCCTTGATGGTGAACCATAGCTATGGCGAACATACACGGATAAGCTGCACCTGCAGCCTGTGGTCCTCCATGAATATACGGAATTATCCGGAAACCCTGGCTCTTTTCCATGATTATTATCCTTTCTCCCAGCTGGCTGGTCCAGTCCTGCACCCCCGCCAAGATCACCGGAGAGTGTTCTTTTTCGCATGAACGATAGTCCCGCAGAGGTCTCTTTTTCCAGAAAAGAGCCCCCGGACCATTGCCGGCCGTCTCCCATTGAGACGCCGGGAGCGGGCCGTCACCGAAGGCTCCGGAGCGGTTCGACCTACCTTGCAGCCCGGAACGGCAGCCTCTTCGTGGTAAGCGAGAAGTACGATTACAAGACCGACCCTTACTACCTCATCCTCTCGCGGGAACTTTCCGGGGAGAGGGTCTTTCCCGACAGCCGGTCGGTGCTCGATGCCTGCATTGTCCCGGTCTGCCTTGACCGGGCATCACGGGCAGGGATACCGGTTGCCGACTGCATCATCTCCCAGTCATGCGGAAAAGCACCGGCCGTACTCTATGGTCTCAACTACTTTTCCTGCACGTCCGGCTACGCCGTGGTGCAGGGAATGGATTCGGCAAAAGAGGTGATCCGGCACATCACCAACGGTGGCAAGTACCCGTTCTGCTGCCAGCCTCTCGAGGATGGTGACCAGGTGACATCCGCCCATGCCATCTTCGGGCGTACCCATGGGCACGGTGAAGAACTCTCCCGCTTCGCCGAAATGCTGTTTGCGGAGTTCCACATCCCACTGGTCACCATGGTCCTGATAAAGCGCGACGAAGCCCACCTGCTCTCGTCGCTTGCCCCGGCCCGGTACTCGGCGCTCTCGAAACCGGAGAAATCCCTGCTTCGCATCTTCCTGTCAGGCCAGGAGTTCCTATGAGCAGGCTTGGTATCTTCGTTGACCGAAAGACCCTCTCGAGCGCTGAACAGCTCCATGCCCTGATCCGCTGCCGGGACGTTGCCGAGGAGATGGGGCATTCCGCAGAGTTTCTCTTCCCGGTCGACACGAGGAAGATCCCGGCCATGGATGCCCTTTTCATCAGGGCCCGCACCGATCCCCTGAACGTGACCTACGTCGCCTCCCGCATGGCCGAGGCAGACGGGATCCCGGTGATCGATGACCCGGACTCGATCCGGATCTGCTCGGACAAGGTCAACATGTACTCCCGGCTCATGCAACACGGTGTGCCCATCCCCCGGACCCTATTTATCTCCCGGCATGACCTCCCCCTCCCCCGGATCCGCGAAATTTTCGGGGAGATCGGCTCCCCGATCATCCTCAAGGAGCCGTCCACTTCGTTCTCGCTCCGGGTGGAGAAGGTCAACAATCCGGGAGAGTTCCTGCAGGTCGCCAGGCGCTTCTTCAGGATGTCGGACTGGATCGTTGCCCAGCAGTTCGTGGAGAGCCGGTACGACTGGCGGGTAGGGGTGCTTGACGGGGAACTCCTCTACGTCTGTAAGTACATGATCCCGGATGCCACCTTCAAGATCCAGGACTCGGTCAACGGCCACGTCGTCTACTGTGCAGTCGAGAGCATCCCGGCAGACCAGGCCCCTTCAAGGGTCATCCTGACCGGCATCCAGGCGGCGCGGGCCATCGGTTCCGGCCTCTACGGGGTCGATTTGAAATCGGACAACGGCGACTGCACGGTCATCGAGGTAAACGACAACCCTTCGCTTGAAGGCGGCGAGGACGGATGCTATCCCCTGGTCTACCAGGCGATAATTTCCCATCTCCTGGAGCGGTGAGCGGCGTGATGGGCGATGACGGGTATGAGTGCTGCAGCGGGGCGCACCCGCCGCCTTCCAGCGACCGGATCCACGAGAGTGTCGCCATCTGCAACCTGCCCGGGGCTGCCGGGTGCCGGGACAATTCCTGCCCTGAATTGGGCGGGGACCGGGCGTGCGTTGTGTTTTACCCGGGACGCTGCCGGGCCCATGCCAGGGTTTGCCGGCAAGGCCCCTTCGTCTTCGGTACAGTGTGGGGAGTGCCCGGGGCACGGCACAGGCGGGAGAATACCTGCGTCCGAGCCGGTCTCCTGCATGGGAGCTGGAAGCCTGGCGTGGAACGGGACGGGGTGTTGCGGATTCCCTGCGAGGCTGCCTGCCGGATACCGGGGGGCGATCTCCCGTGCTGATCGGGACCGAGCACGAATATTCGATAAACAGCCCGGAGCTCTGCCCCAGGCCGGAATCGGACCGTATCCTTGCCGAGCTCCGGGGGTCTTCATGGGCGCCGTCCGGGTGTGCAGAGCTTGGAAAGGAGCTCCAGAAGACGGTCATCGAAGTGGTCCCCCACCACCCGGCATCGTCCATCCGGGAGCTCGACTCGATGGTCTCCCGGGGGGTCTGGTCATTTTCCCGGAGATTCGGGGGAAGGTACAGGCTCCTCGGGCTCGGGATGCACCCCTCGCTGCGCCTCACGGAGACCGCGGTCTGGGACCAGGAGGAAGAAGAATTATACGCGGCTTACGACCGGATCTTTGGCCTCTCCCAGCACGGATGGCTCAACATCCAGTCGCTCCAGGTGAACCTTGAGTACGCGGGAGAGGAATCGCTGGTCTGTCTCTTCAACTCCCTCCGGTCCCTCCTCCCATACCTGGTCGCGGTCAGCGCCGCCTCACCGTTTTTCGAGGGGGAGCCATCGGGGTCGATGGACAGCCGCCTCCTCTTTTACCGGGAGAACCAGCGCCAGGTCCCGCAGATCTGCAACGGGATCGTCCCCGGGCTGCTCCATTCGAGGGATGAATACCTGTCCTGGCTCGAAGGGATGTACCGGGATCTCCGCAGCCGGGAAGGATCGGTGCTCTGCAAGGAGTGGGTCGCCTCGTATGGCGTGATCGTCCGGTTCTCCCGGCCCTGCGTCGAGCTAAAGGTCATGGACGAGCAGGAGTGTGTCGCATCCGACATGGCCCTCTGCGCCTTCATCCGGGCCCTGCTCCGGGCCGACCTCTCGGGGCTTGAGTCCGACCGCCGGGCTCTTCTCGATATGACCGGCCAGGCCATTGCCAGGGGGGCAGACGCGCTCCGGCCAGAGCTGTTCCGTCTCCTCCGCATGGCCGAGCGGCACGCCGCTCCCGGTGAGCGCCCGTACCTTTCCCTCATCGGGGAGCGAATTGCCGGTGGATCGCTTGCCGAGCTGCTCATGGACGACTGGCGGGACTCCCGCGACCTCCCGGCGATCATGGACAAAGCGGCCACCTGCCTGTCCGAAAACACCCCCTACCGCCCGGGCTGAGGCCCGGTCGTCATTTCCTCTTCCCGGCAAAGAGGGCGGCGATACTACCGATGATGACCAGGACTGCCCCGACCCCGATCACGTCGGGGGTCAGCTGGACGAAGAGGAAGAGGCAGGAAGCGATGCCGAAGAAGGGCAGCACCGGGAAGGGGCCGATCCTGCCCGGCACCCTGAATGGGCGGGTCCGTCCCGGGTCCTTCAACCGGAGGATGATCACCGCCGCGTTCACCACGATGAACGTGACGAACAGGGTGAAGTTCGAGATATTGGCCACAAACCCGATATCTCCGGAAAAGAGGAAGACAGAGGCCCCGATGCCGGTGACGATGACTGCCACCCACGGGGTGTGCCGCGTCGCGTGGAGGCGGGCAAGGGCCCGGGGCAGCGTCCCTGATCGGGCCATGCCGTACCCGATCCGGGATGCGGCAAGGAGCATGAGAAGCACGGTGTTTGCGGTGGCAAAAAGCGCAATTGCCGAGAGGAAGCCTGCCGCTTCCGTCCCCCAGGCGGCAACGGCCACTGCGGAAAAAGGTGCGTCCGAGGCGGCCAGGCCTTCCCACCCCACCACGCTCACCGCCGAGATAGAGACCAGTATGTAGAGGATGGTGCAGACGCCAAGGGCCACGATCAGCGCCAGGGGGACGGTCCGTTCCGGCTCGGCGGTCTCCTCGGAGAACTTGACCATCTCCTCAAATCCCATGTAAGCGAAGAAGACCAGTGCTGCCGCGGAAAACACCCCTGCTGCCCCAAGCGGCATCTCGAAGTAATCGACCCTGCCAAGGTAGGGGAGGCCGGCGATGATAACAATGAACAGGCCGCATGCCTCGATCAGGGTGAAGAGCCCGGCCACGAGCGCACTCTCCCTGATGCCCACGACAAGGATTGCCGAGAGGGCGGCGATCAGCATGATTGCAGCGGGGAGGGGCGGAACAGAGAGCAGCCCTTCCGCGTAGCCGCCAAACCCGAGGGCTACGGTGGCCGCACCAACGATCCCGGAAAAGACG
>Ga0302247_1000822_pt1 | contig 26605 bp, 19 predicted proteins | sample AAG_UR_Ile_MG_FD_193529 | JGI IMG/M metagenome (GOLD analysis project Ga0302247, IMG submission 193529) | Enriched activated sludge microbial communities from anaerobic digester in WTTP, New Holstein, Wisconsin, United States - AAG_UR_Ile | ecosystem: Engineered > Bioreactor > Anaerobic >...
TGCGGGAACGGTCCACGCTCAGGGCCTTTTTGAAGGCCCGCTCGATCTCGAGCTGATGCTGGCGGTCCATCATGTCGATGAAGTCGATGACGATAAGGCCGCCAAGGTCCCGGAGGCGCAACTGGCGGGCAATTTCCTCCGCCGCCTCGAGGTTGGTGCGGAAGGCGGTCTCCTCCACATTCCGCTTATTCGACCCCCGGCCGGAATTGACATCGATGGTAATCATCGCCTCCGTGGGATTTATGATCAGAGAGCCCCCGGATTTGAGATCCACCCGTTCCTGATAAATGACCCGGATCTGATCTTCGAGGCTGTACCGGTCGAAAAGGGGAACCATATCCTTGTAAAGCTTGATGATCTTCACCATGCGGGGCGAGACGGTTTTGCAATAGGCCCGCATCTTCCGGAAGGTCTCCGTATCGTCCACAAGGATCTCCTCGATTTCCGAGGTGAAATAATCCCGGAGGGAACAGATGCCGAAATCGCTCTCCTGATAGATGACCGCCGGCGCGGGAATAGAAGCCGCGGCTTTCTGAATCTCTTTCCAGAGCCGGGATAGGTGCTGATAGTCCCTGGCAAGTTCCTGCTTGGTCCGGCTCATTCCCGCCGTGCGGATGATGAATCCCATCCCCTCTTCCAGTTTGATCTGGCCCATGATTTCCTTGAGGCGTTTCCGGTCCTCCTCGTCCTCGATCTTCCGGGAGATGCCGCCGCCCTGCTTGTTCGGCATCAGGACGAGATAACGCCCCGGCAGGGATACGTAGGTGGTAAGCAACGCCCCTTTGCGTTCGCTCACCTCCCGCATGACCTGGACGATGACTTCCTGACCAACCTTTAAAAACGACCGGCCGTGGCCATGACCACCTTCCGGTCCGTTTTCTCCTTCCCGGCGCTCGATGAAATAATCCTGGCTAACATCCCGGAGGGGAAGAAAACCGTCCTTCTTTCCGCCATAGCTGACGAAGGCCGCCTGAAGACCCCGTTCGACCTTCATGACGATACCTTTGTAGATGTTGCCCGTTATGGGCTCCTTGACGGCCATCTGGATATTGTAATCTACCAGTTTGCCGTCATCCACGATGGCCATCCGCTTCTGTTCCGGATGTACCGCGTTGATAAGCATTTGATTTCCCATATTTTTTACCTGTAAATGTTCTATGTGAAGGCCGAGACATCGCCCTGTCCGACACGGATGATATCCACGACATCGTCTTCCAGACTTATCACCGTGGACTGTCCTCCCTGGCAGACGCCACCATCGATAATCAGATCGACGCAGTGCCCGAAGCGCTCCCGGATCAGGACCGGGTTGTTCAGGGTCTCCCCGTCTTCAGCCTTGACGCTGGTGCTGATTATCGGCTGTCCCAGTTCTTTGACCAGGGCCAGACAGATGGGATGATCCGGGACGCGGATTCCCGTCGTCTGCCGCTTGGGCAGGATGATCTTGGGAACGAGACGCGACGCCTGAAGGACGAAGGTATAAGGTCCCGGCAACAGGCGCCTCATGGTGCGGTAGGCGTAATCGGTTACGAAGGCGTATTTGCTGATGTCCTTGAGATCGGCGCAGACAAAACTGAAGGGCTGTTTCTTGTTTCGCTTCTTTATTTCGTAAATCTTTTCTATGCCTCTTTTATTGAAAAGGTCGCAACCCAAACCATAGACCGTATCGGTAGGGTAGATAATGATCCCCCCGTCCCGGAGGACTTCCACGGCCTTCCTGATCAGGCGCGGCTGGGGATTCTGGCTGTTGATGGCGACCAGCATCTTCTTTTCTCGAACCGTTATTCCATAACAGCGCGTCCTGTATCAGAAACGGTGGAGATTAGCAACGAAATATCATCATCACCACGGCGGAGGAAGATTCTCGCATTCCTCCAATGAAATCGAACCTGACGTCATCACCGGTTATTCATTTTATCCCTGTCCTTGCTGAGCTTGTACTGGAGGCTGTCCACCAGGGCCAGCCAACTGGCCTCGATGACATTTTCCGAAACGCCGATGGTGGTCCAGGTATCGTCTTCGTCCTGGGATTCGATGGTCGTGTTGACCTTGGCCGCCGTTCCTTCGCTCCCCTCGACAATCCGGACCTTGAAGTCGGTGAGGCGCATCCGGTTCAACTGGGGATAGAACTTGGTCAGGGCCTTCCGCAGGGCGTTATCCAGGGCGTTGATGGGACCGTTGCCCTCCGCCGCCGTCAGTTCCTCCTCACCGCCCACGGTGATCTTGATCGTAGCCTGGGCCTGGGACGGGTGATGGGCCGTCTTGGTGGCAATGACATTGAAGCACTCCAGGGTGAAGGGTTCCACAAACTCCCCGGTGATTTTCTTGATCAACAGCGACAGCGACCCTTCCGCCGCATCGAATTGATACCCCTCGTCTTCCATACGCTTGATCTCGTCCACGATCCGGCGGCTCAACCCGTTGTTCTGTCCCAGATCGATGCCCAGTTCCCGGGCCTTGTATTCGATGTTGCTCTTCCCCGCCAGATCCGAGACGAGGACCCGCTGCTTGTTTCCCACCCGTTCGGGGGCGATATGCTCGTAGGCCAGGGGATTCTTGAGGATGGCGCTTACATGGACCCCTCCCTTGTGGGCGAAGGCGCTGCGGCCGACAAAGGGCCGGGAATTCAGAGGGGAGATGTTGGCCACATCGGCCACGTAATTGGACAGATTCGTCAGGTGACTCATCGCCTCTTCGGAGAGGCAGTTCTTCCCCATTTTCAACTGGAGATTGGCGATGATGGGAATCATATCGGCATTGCCGCAGCGCTCCCCGTAGCCGTTTATGGTCCCCTGGACCATCGTGGCACCGGTCCGGATCGCCGCCAGGGAGTTGGCCACTCCCAGGCCCCCGTCGTTGTGGGCATGGATTCCCAGCTTCCCCGGCGGCACGTGGCGGGCGATTTCCGCCGTCATGGCCTCGATTTCATGGGGCAGCGTCCCGCCGTTGGTATCGCACAGGACGACCCAGTCGGCACCCGCCGTCAAGGCCGTGGCTATGGTCTGACGGGCGTAATCGGGATTCCGCCGATAGCCGTCGAAGAAATGCTCGGCGTCGTATATCACTTCTTTTCCCTGTTCTTTGAGGTAGGCGACGGTTTCCCCGATCATGGACAGGTTCTGTTCCGGAGAAATTTCCAGGATATCAGTGACATGGAGATCCCAGGTCTTGCCGAAAACGGTCACCACCGGGGTTTCCGCGGCAATCAGGGCCCGGATGTTGGGGCATTCCTCCACCAGCAGATCGGCCCGGCGGGTGCTGCCGAAGGCCGTCAAGCGGGCGTTCTGGAACTTAACGTCCTTGGCCAGCTCGAAAAAACGCACGTCCTTGGGATTGGAACCCGGCCAGCCTCCCTCGATATAGGGGAACCCCATCTCATCCAAACGATTGGCAATGCGCAGCTTTTCCTCGGCAGTGAAATTGATCTGTTCTCCCTGCGAACCATCCCGGAGGGTGGTATCGTACATCATTATCTCCCGCATCTTCATAAATCCTTTTCCTCCCGAAAAAAAATCCGCTACCAGGGGACCTGATAACGGATTTTGTGAGTTGCTTTATTTCTTATCTAAACACTAAACCACGATCAGGCCCCGGTATTTTCCGGCCTAATTATGCCGATAATAATAATGCCGATGATCGTGTTCAGTTTCATGCCGCTCATGGTAAATTTCTTATTCGGTCGCTCCCCATAATCCGTTCCGGATCTTTTGTCAACATAAATATGGTGATCTTCCCCATTGCAAATGTCGGCGACATCTATTAGGATCGGCGACATCGTGATTGCGCATATTTATAAACGTTCATCAGGAGGAACGCCCGAAAAAAAGACGGGGGGGAGGAGTGCGCGACGGTCATTCTTTCGCAGGATCATGGCGATCTCCCTCATGATGACGTTGCCGCTGCTGTTTGCCTGCGGAAGCATGGATATCGAGGCGCCCCCGCCCGCCGCCACCGGCTCGGGTCCTGCATACGGCGACATCATCGTCGAGGGTTCCATCGGCGATGCCAGCAACCTCATCCCCATCCTTTCCAGCGACGCCACCTCGCACCAGATTGGCGGTCTGGTTTACAACGGCCTGGTGAAGTACGACCGGGATCTGAAGATTGTCGGCGATCTGGCCGAATCATGGAAGATATCCCCCGACGGCCTCGACATCGTCTTCCACCTCCGTAAAGGGGTGAAGTGGCACGACGGCGAGCCCTTCACCGCCCGGGACGTCCTGTATACCTATCAGGTCACCATCGATCCCAAGACGCCCACCGCCTACGCCGGGGATTTCCTGAAGGTGAAGAAGGTTACGGTCCTGGACGATCACACCCTCCGCGTTTCCTACGACAAGCCCTTCGCCCCGGCCCTCATGAGTTGGGGTTCCCCCATCCTGCCCCGCCATCTTCTGTCCGGCAGGGACATCACCGCCTCGCCCCTCTCCCGGCGGCCCGTCGGCACGGGCCTCTACCGCTTCCGGGAGTGGGTGGCGGGACAAAAGATTGTCCTGGCCGCCAATCCCGATTACTTCGAGGGACGGCCTTACCTCGACGGCTATGTTATGCGAATCATCCCCGACACGGCCACGATGTTTCTCGAATTGCGGGCCGCCGGCATCGACCAGATGGGACTGACGCCCCTCCAGTACACCCGGCAGACGGAAAACAATCTGTTCCGAAAGAATTACCGCAAATACCGCTACCATTCCTTTTCCTATGTCTATATGGGCTACAATCTTAAGAATCCCCTCTTCGCCGATAAGCGGGTCCGGCAGGCCATCGCTTATGCCGTCAACAAGGAGGAGATGATCCGGGGGGTGCTGCTGGGTCTGGGGCAGGCGGCGACGGGACCTTACAAGCCCGGCACCTGGGCCTGCAACGACCGGGTGCGTACTTACCCCTACGATCCCGGGCGGGCGAAATCCCTCCTGGCGGAGGCGGGCTGGAGAGACAGCGACGGCGATGGCGTCCTGGACAAGGATGGCAGACCTTTCGCCTTCGAAATCATCACCAACCAGGGCAACGAAGTACGGGCGAAATGCGCCGAGATCATCCAGAAACAACTGGCCGACGTGGGCATCAGGGTAAAGATCAGGATCCTGGAATGGGCGGCCTTCGTAAACGATTTCATCAACAAGCGGCGCTTCGAGGCGACGATTCTCGGCTGGACAATCCCCCAGGACCCCGATATTTATGACGTCTGGCATTCCAGCAAGACGGGACCAGACGAGTTGAACTTCATCTCCTACAAAAACGCCGAGGTGGACCGGTTGATCGAACGGGGCCGGGAGGTTTTCGACCAGCAGGAGCGGAAGCGGTGCTACGATCGGATCCAGGAGATCCTGGCCGAGGAGCAGCCCTACCTCTTCCTCTATGTCCCCGATGCCCTGCCCATCATCAGCGCCCGGTTCCGGGGCATCGATCCGGCCCCCCAGGGAATCACCCACAATTTCATCAAGTGGTACGTTCCGAAGGAAGAACAGAAATTTGTCCTGACGAAGTGAGCAAGCTCAGGGGGGTTGTATTCATTATCGATTTCATATTTTCAGTTAATGTGGTATGGGTCAAAGCAGGTATGGAGGGAGAACATCGGCACCGCCGGCTGACATCCCGAAACAACCGCGCAAATGAAGTATCGGGTATAAACCAATCGTAAAGATATGTCTTTTGAGGAGTATTGTGTTGAATAAGCTATTCCGGAATTCATGGCCAAAAGGCACGACGGCATTAATCATCTTGGCCGTCGTTTTAGGATGCGACACGGCCACGGCCGGCGGCCCCTATGGAACTTGCGCCCAGTTCGGGGTGGAAGAGCATCAATGTTTCTGCGACGGAAACCAGAAGAGGATCTGTTCCGACGGCTATGTCTGGGATCCTCAACCCGATGAGTGCACCAGTCTGAGCTGCGGCGATCCGCCGCCTCCGCCGCCGCCCCCCAAGATCAACGTGCCGGGCAAGACCAAGCCCAAGGGGATCTCCAAGAAGATAACCCCCAAGGTGGGAGACCCCATTTCCGCGGCCGGCGGCGAGTTCCGGGAATACTGGACCCTCCTGTCCCTGGGCGGGCCGATCCCGCTGGAGTTCACCCTGGCCTACGCGCCCGATCTGGTCGATAAAGTACCCTCCAGTGACGGGCGGCTACCGTTCCCCCCGACAGACTCCCTCAAGGCATTCACGACCAGCGCCGTCATGCGCCTGGTGGAATTCACCGACAAAGGCGTCTCCCCCAACATCGACTATGTCAATATCCTGCTGTTCGACGATCTCCTCGTCTTTCGCTACGACACGGCCGCGGCCGCCTATCTGCCGGTAGGTCCCGTGCGATACGAGCTGAAAAAGACCGCTTCCGGTCAGTATTTCCTGATGGATCCGGAGGAGGAACGGGTTTACCTGTTTCGGAGCCGGGCCCTGGCCTATGAGCGGACCTCCCCCCCACAGGCGATCCAACGGGTCGGCGAAATCGAGTACATCATCGATAGAAACGCAAACGTGATCAGCTACACCTACAACGAGAACTACCTCCCCACAAAGATCCAGGACGAAGGCTCCGATCGCGTTCTCAACCTCACCTACGACGGCAACGGCCACTTGTCCCGGGTTGCCGACGGATACGGGAGATCCGTCATCTTCAAAATCGAAACCCTGTTCTGCGGGGGGCTGCCCTGGAACGGGCTGAGGTATTTCAGTGACGCCATGGCGCAAAGGACAACCTTTACCTATGACATGTCCACCTATCCCTGTTATCTTCTGAACAAGATCGAGCACCAGAGAGGCAACTCCCACATCGATCAGGTCTGGACGGACAATCCGGCGGGCGTCAAGGGCGTCTCCTCTCAGAAGGACGCCTACGGCCATGAGACGACCCTGTCCTGGGCTCGAGACGACACGGGTAACCTGACCACCACCGTAACCTATCCCGGCGGCGCCCGGCAGGTCTTTTCCTCCCAGGACGAACGGTACCCCCTGAGTCTGAAAGACCCCGGAGACCAGACCGTATCCATGGGCTATACGGAAGAGAGCCGGTTATCCCGGATCACCGACACCCTGGGTTTCACCACCGCCATGACCTACCACCCGCAATCGGGCAAGCTCGCCTCCGTCACCAACGCCGAGGGGAAAACCACCACTTACGCCTATACGGCCCAAACCCAGTCCTTTGCCGATGGCGCCGCGACCTTTACCTTCTACGACCTCACCCGAACCAACTACCCCGACGGGACGTTCGAAACCTTCGCCTATGACGCCAAAGGCAACCTCACCAGCCGCACGGACCGGAGGGGAAGCACCTGGTCATTTGCCCACAACGCCAGGGGGCAGGTCCTGACGGCGACGAACCCCCTGGGGGGCGTGGAGACCTTCACCTACAATGACGACGGCACCCTGGCCTCGGCGAAGGACTCCGACACGGGAACCACCGGCTATGATTACGATGACCACAAACGACCGATCAAAGTGACCCATCCCGACGGCACGTTTCTCCAGATCACCTACAACGCCAACGACCAGATCGTCTTTGTCACGGACGAAAACAACCACACCTCCACCTACGTTTACAACTCCAACGGCCATCTCGCGGAGGCCCAGGATCACTTGTACAACGTGACCTCCTACGCCTACGACAACATGGATCGAATCAGGCAGATCACGGACAAACTGGGCAAGATCACCACCCTGACCTTCGACAACCGGGGGCGGCTGGCATCCATCACAGACCCGGACTCGTTGACAACGACTTACGGCTACGACGCCTATGGACGGCAAAACAGCGTCGCCCGCGGCGATGCCGTCTGGCAGACCATCCATGACAGTGAAGGGCTGCCCTCGTTGTCCAAGACCCCCCTGGACCGCCAGACCAGCTACGAAAGCGACCGGCTGGGCAATCTGACGGCCGTCACGGACCCCACCGGAAGCCGCATGGTCCTGTCCCGCAACGACATGGGCCAGGTGACGGGGATCACCGACGGTCTCAACCGCCAAACCGGCTACGCCTACGATGCGGCGGGTAGCCTGGCAGGCGTCACCCTTCCGGAAGTCGGCGGGGCCGGCTACGAAAGGAATGTCCTGGGCCGGATCAGCAGGATCACGGACCTGAACGGCAAGACCTGGAACCTTACCTACACCTCCATGGGACGCCTGCAAACCATGACGGATCCCCTGAACAGGACCTGGCAGTACGCCTACAACAACCGGGGGCGGTTGAACCGGGTTACCTTCCCGGACGGAACGACCAAGACCATCACCTATGACGGCGTCGGCAATATCGTCCAGGCGGCCCATTCCGCGGGGCCTACGCTCTCCTTCGGCTACGACGACTTCCAGCGCCTCACGTCCACGGCGAGCCTGACCCTTTCCAGGGACGCAATGGGACGGGTCTTGACGACCTCCGACGGGGAGGCATCCTTCACGGCCGCCTACACGGACGGGGGGAGATTAAAGTCGCTGGAGGTCTCCGCCAATGATGACCGCTTTTCGATAACGTACGCCTACAATGCCACCACCGGTCTCCTGGAGACCGTCTCGGACAGTCTCACCCAAACCGCCGTGACCTTCGCCTATGACGCCGACGGCAATCTGACGGCCATCGATCGCCCCAACGGGGTGCACACCCGTTACGACCGCGATGCCGCGGGACGTCTTGTCCGCATCCGGGAAGGGTCCTTCCTGGATGCCGCTTACACCCTGGATGCGGCAGGGCAGGTGGTCCGGGCGGACATGACCCTGCCGCCGCCGCTGGACCCCGTGTCGGCTATCGGCGACAGCACCGAATCCTTTTCTTACAACGACGCCTCCCAAACCGCCTCCGCGGGTTATGAGTACGACCTGCAGGGGAGGCTCACGGCGGCCCCGGGCCGGACCCTGACCTGGGACGGCGCATCCCGCCTGACCGCCGTCGGCGGCGTCCAGATGGGCTACAACGGTATGGGCGACCTGATCACCCGCACCGACGGCGCCGCCACAACCCGTTTCTCCTACAGTCATTCCCTCGGGCGCCATCCCCTTGTGGCGGAGAGAAATGTCTCAGGCCCGGCCCTTGCCCGCTACTATGTCTGGACTCCCGACGGGCGCCTGCTTTACCTGATTGACCGGACAAACGGCAGCAAGGCCTATCATTATCATTTCGACCGGACCGGTTCGACGATCGCCCTTACGGACGAAACCGGCGCCATGACGGACGCCTACGCCTACGACCCCTACGGCAGAATCCTGAGACGAGCCGGCGCCAGCACCCAGCCCTTCACCTTTGCCGGACAATGGGGCATGCGCCAGGAGGACGCCACCCTCTACCAGGCCCGGGCGCGCTACTACGATGCCGCCACGGGCCGTTTCCTCTCCAGGGAACCCCTGTGGCCCCAGACGGACGATCCGAGGCTCCTCAACCCCTATTCCTACGCACGAGCCAACCCCATCCTGGAGGTGGACGTAACGGGCCGGGAACCGGAGAAACCGGAAAACATCACCCCTGTCCACATGGAACAGGGCCTGGCCCCGGACTCCTGGACAACCGCCATCCAGAACAGCATCGAGACGGCCATCGTCAAGAAGTCCTACTCGACCACCGACAAGGGCCGGCGGTTCGGCGTCATGGCCGGCAACAAACATAAAAAGGAGATGAACCGGGAGCGGGAGCGAAACAGGAAGATCGGCAAGAAGGCCAACGTGATCAAATTCGGCAAACCCCTGTTCGTTAACGTCGCCGACGAGGGGGATCGGATCGTCGTACTCATTTTCATTCGCAACAAGAACAATCTTCTCGTGGTGAAAGACATGTTCGAGATCGGCAAGAAGGAACTCGAGGCCGGGGAGCCCCAGGCGGATTTCTCCCTGCAGGAGAAGCTGTTCGGAAGCGATGTGAAACGGGTGGAGGGAAACAACCCCGTGGCCGACCGCTTCGTGGACAAGGTGGCGGCATCGGTCCGACGCCATGTCGATGACGAATAAAGAAGGAGGATGTCCTTTATGAAAAACTCTCGAACCATCGCCATTTTCAAGGCCATGGTTGTCTGGGCCATGGTTATCTTCTTCTCCGCGCCCGCCGCCGCCCTCACGGTGACCTACACGTACGACGGGGCGGGACGCCTGACAAAGGCGGCCTTCGCAAGCGGTCAACGGATACTTTATTTCTATGATCAAGCGGGAAATATCCTGAAGCGCCAGTCCTTCGACAGGGGAAGCGACCTCTACGGCGACGTGAACGGCGACGGCATCGTCAACCTGACGGATATCGTCACGGTGCTGAAGCTCCAGGCCGATATGGACCGGGAGAGGGATTACTACAACATGAATGCCGACGTGAACGGCGACAACCGGATCGGCACCGCCGAGGCGCTTTATATTCTCCAGGGAATTGCGGAGATGAGATAGAACGCCGCTCGCACATGCGCCCTAACATCGCGATTTAGAAGGGACATGGTTAAATATGCGGCTCTGTGGCGTAAGAACGGTCATCCTTTCAGGATCTCTGCAAACGCTCCCACAGGTAGGTCCGAAATAGGTCGTTATCGGCCGGTAGGAGGACCGGTTCCCCGATCCGGGCATCCAACTCTCTCATACTCGGCGGCAGTTCCGGCTCAATTCCCAGCAGTTCCGTGATCTCCGCCGGAAACTTGGCCGGATGGGCCGTCTCCAGTGATACGCACAGCCCTCCATAGCGGCTTTTATCCAGGTAATCTTCCAGCCCCCGCCAGCCCACGGCGCCGTGGGGCTCCAGCAGGACACCGTAGGTCTCATAGACCCGCTTTATGGTCCGCTTTGTTTCCCCATCGGTGACGCTCACTGAATGGATGCGGCGGCGGATTTCATCCCGATCGGGATCGCGGTGGACCATGCCGTTACGGTCCACGGTCCCGCCGTAAAGATCGAAGAATCGGGCCAGATTGCTGGGATGGCCCACGTTCATGGCATTGGAAAGGCAGGCCCGGGAAGGAGAGACCTTTTCGTAGATCCCGGTGGCGAGAAAGCGCGGAAACTCGTCGTTTTCATTGGTGGGCATCACCAGCATCCGCACCGGAAGACCCATGCGGCGGGCGTATTCACAGCCCAGGGCGTTGCCGAAATTTCCGGAAGGCACGGAAAAGACGATTTCCTCTCCCGCCTCCACCCGGGCCAACTGGGCGTAGGCATAGACATAGTAGATCGTCTGGGGAAGGATGCGGCCGAAATTTATGGAATTGGCCGACGTCAGATTCAGTTCCGCCAGGGAGGGATCAGCGAAGGCCTGCTTTACCATGTTCTGGCAATCGTCGAATTTCCCGGACACGGAGACCGCCTGGACGTTTTGCCCGATGGTATCGAGTTGTTTTCGCTGTCGGGAGCTGACCTCGTCCCGGGGATAGAGGATCGTCACATCTATGCCCGGCACCCCCTTGAAGGCCTCCCCCACCGCGCTTCCCGTATCTCCCGAAGTAGCCACCAGGACATTGAGGCGTTTGTCCGGCGACCGGAGCATGCTCATGAGACGGGCCATCATTCGGGCGGCAAAGTCCTTGAAAGAGGCCGTCGGCCCCTGATCGAGGCGCAGGACATAGTTTTCGCCCACTACTCGCTCCAGAGGCACGGAGAAGTTGTAGGCATCTTCCACCACCAGGCGCAATCTATCGAGTTCCACCTCTCCGGCGAGAAATTTACGGGCCACCAGCCAGGCGGCTTCCGGGTAGGGCATTCCCTTCAGGGCAGCGACATCCGCCGGCACCAGTTCTGGAATCCTCTCCGGCATGAACAGCCCCTCGTCCGGGGCCTGCCCCATGAGGAGCGCCTCCCGGAAGCTGACCGTTTCCCGGAAGGGCTTCCCGCCGCCACCCAGGTTCAGATTTCTATTGGTGCTGTAATAACGAATCGTCATTGACATTTCCTGCTCCCGTCCCCATGTTTCTCCGGCCCGGCAACCTGGAGATCGCCTCCCCCGGCGGATGGGCGAATGGTTTACATCATGCTGATCTTAAATGATTAATCCACCGGACCGGGATAGCCGTCCGCTGGTTCCCGGACGTTTTCGATTCCAGACTCCGGCGATACCGCAAAAAATACCGGAGCTATACAAAACTCCGGGAAATGTTTACCTTCCCACTCTTTCCCTGTCAAGCATCTTCTCTTCAGGCTCTTCTGGGCAAACCGCTCCTTCCAAACCGGGTAGCGCCAACCTGCATCGATAAGGGCGTCATCTTCCCGATTGACAGAAAGGGTTTTTCGGCGGATAATCGGCACCGGAGATTAACGTTCGAGCATAATTGACGTTGAGGATTCAACAATGACGAAAGAAAACCGCCCGCGTCTGACCCAGACCGTCCACGGCGCCGGCTGAGCCTGCAAGATAGGTCCGGGCGACCTGAGCGAAGCGCTTAAAGATCTACCCTTCATGACGGACCCCCATCTCCTGGCGGGGATGGAACACTCCGAAGACGCCGGCGTCTATAAACTCCGCGACGATCTGGCGATCATCCAGACCGTGGATTTCTTCACCCCCATCGTCGATGATCCTTACACCTTCGGCCAGATCGCCGTGACCAACGCCCTCAGCGACGTCTATGCCATGCGGGGCAATCCCCTGACGGCAATGAACATCGTCTGCTTTCCCATCAATAAACTCGATATTTCCATTCTCCGGGACATTCTCCGGGGCGGGCTTGACAAGATGCGGGAGGCGGGCGTCCTCCTAGTCGGCGGGCATAGCGTCGAGGACGACGAGACCAAATACGGCCTCGCCGTGACGGGAATCGCCCATCCCGATCAGATCCTCTTGAACCGGGGCGCCCGGCCGGGAGACAGGCTCGTCCTGACCAAGGCCCTCGGCACGGGAATAGTCAGCACCGCCGTCAAGGGGGGGGTAGCTACGGAGAGCCTGGTCAACGAGGCCGTCCGCGCCATGACGACCCTGAACAAGTCCGGGGCGCAAGCCCTCATGGAGACGCCGGATGTCCATTCCTGCACCGACATCACCGGATTCGGTCTCCTCGGGCACGCCTGCGAGATGATCGAGGACAGCCAGGTAGGCATGGAGATCCATGCCGGCGCCGTGCCTTTCTTCAGCGGCCTGCGGGAAATCGCCGAGCTGGGCGTGCTGCCCGCGGGGCTCCACCGCAACCGAAGGTTCCGCGAAAACCGGATCGAGATCGACCCGGGATGCCCGGAGTGGCAGGTGGACATCCTCTTCGACCCCCAAACCGCCGGGGGGCTTTTCGTCGCCGTGGCCCCCGCGGAGGCGGAGAAACTACTGGATAAACTCCACCACGTGGGCCTTGGCGAGGCCGCCATCATCGGTAGCGTCACCGGCGAAAGGAAAGGAAAGATTACCGTCCGGCCATGAAACGCATCGAGTCGCTGCTGGTCAAAAAGGAGGAAACCCTCTTCAACGTCTTCAAGCTACGTTCAATGGCCCGGCCGGAGGATACCATGGCGGTGCTCATGTTCGGCAGCCCCGATCCGGATGCCGTCGCCTCGGCGATGGCCCTGCGGGAAATCATGCGACAGACGGTGGGGCTGAAGAAATTCGCCTTCGTTGCCACGGAAGGGGTGCTCCGCCAGCAGAACCAGGAATTCATCCGGGCCATGAAGGTGGAAATTCAGCTCCTGAGCAAGACAGATCTTCAGGACTACCGACTCGTCGCCCTCGTGGACGCCCAGCCCACCTTCTTCGGGAAGACCGGCGATCTGATCCACCCCCAGATCGTCATCGACCACCATCCCGTAACCGCCGCCTGGCATGCCGAACTGGCGGATGTCCGCCCCCAGTACGGCGCCCTCTCCACCATCATGATGGAGTACCTCCTCGCCGCCCGGGCCCGGATACCCAAACTGCTCTATACCGCCCTGCTTTACGGTATCAAAAGCGACACCAACAATTTCGAACGGGATTCGATCCTCGAGGACATCGGGGCTTACTACCTGACCTCGGTTCGGGCCAACCGGGAACTCATCCGCCGCATCGAGCTGAACCAGATTCCCGAACGCTACCTGAAGTCTTTCGAACATGCCTATTTCCACCGCCGCCGCTACCGCGACCGGATCACCAGTTTCCTGGGCAAGGTGGACAGCCCCGATGTATGCGTCCAGGTAGCGGATTTCTATCTGCGCATCGTCGATGTTTACTACGTGGTTATCGCCGGGATCATCAAAGACCGGCTGATCATCGTCTTTCGGGGCGACGGTTACCGCCAGGACTGCGGCTACATCGCGGCAGCGGCCTTCGGGAAGTACGGCGGCGGCGGCGGGCACAAGAGCGCGGCACGGGTGGAAATCCCCCTGGAAACACTCAGAGAGGTCCTCCCGGGAGATTGGTCTCAAGAAGCGGTGGAACAGTTTCTCGTCCAGCGCCTCCGTCAGAAACGCCCGGCAAAGACGAAGAAACGTCCGGCAAACAACGTCAGGGAATCCTGACTCTCTTTCTCCGGCTTATATCCATCACTCCCAGCGAACGGTAAAGCAATTCCCACCGGGGAAAATAAAGTCAGTTGCCGTGGGCGGTGACGGGTAGCGGCATCCTGATCTTTTGGGTGAAGTACAGTGAAACCAACGTAAGACCGGCCCCGATCAGAAAGGGCAGCCGCCAGTTCAACAGCCACAGGCTGCCGCCGATCAGGGGGATGATGATGGCGGAGATATGGTTGATCGTGAATCCCACGGCGGTGCTCTGGGAAAGGTCGCTGGTGTCTGCCGTTTTCTGGAGATACGTGTTCAACCCGATGGAAAAGTTGAAAAAGACACTGTCCAGGACGTAGAGGATTACCGCCACCCAGGGATTCTCGATAAAGGCATAGCCCAGAAACAGGATGAAGAGACTGGCGCTTTCCAGGGACAGGACCACCCGCTCGCCATAGACGTTGATCGCCCGGGAGATATATCTGTTGGTGAGAAAGGTCAGGGCATAGTTCAGGACATAAATACCGGCGATGGTGCTGACGGCGAGACGGTATTTTTCCACCAAGAGGAAGACGGCGAAGACTATGAATATCTGCCGGCGGGCGCCGCTCAGAAAGTTCAGGGTATAGTACAACCAGTATTTCCGGCGCAGGACGAGTTTGTTCTGGCGGTGCAGTCCCTCCTCTTCCGCCGGATTTTTCGTCAGCATATAGATACCGGTCAGGCCCACAAAGATGCCCAGCAGGAGGAAATTGCCGCGGTAGGGAATGAAAAAGGAAAGCATCCAGACCGCCGTCCCGACGGTGATATTGGCCAGGGCACCGTATCCACGCAGGCGGGCAAAGACGATGGGCGCGTCATGCCGGTCAAAATACTGCACCGTGAGGGATTTGTTTGTGGTCTCGAAATAGTGAAAACCAATGGACATCACTATGGTGGTCATGAGCAGGCCAGGAAAGGTGGTGAAAAAGCCGGTGGCCCCGATGCCGATCCCCAGCATCACCACGGACCAAGCCGACAGGCGGTGTTCCCGCATGATCAGCAGCATGTACATCACCAGAAAGGTCAGGAAGCCCGGAATCTCCCGGACCGCCTGGGCCACCCCGATCTGAAAACCGTTTACGCCCACTATCTCTTTGGCAAAATTGGTGAACAAGGCCATCCATCCCTGCAATCCGGCGCTGGCACAGATAACGAGAACCATGAGATAGGAATACATCGGTTTATTCTTGAATTTCTCCATGGCGGAAACGAAAAACCGGAGACAGCCTCACGGGGCACATCTCCGGTTATGTATTCGTGATTATTACTTTTTAGGTTGCGATGCCGGTTATTCGGAAGTCTTGGCGTCGCCGGATGTATCGGATGTTACCTTTTCCGTCCCGGCCGCAGCCGCCGACGGTTCCTCCTGTTTCGATTCACTGTGCGGCGCCTTTACCCCGCCGTAATCGGTCACATACCAGCCGCTGCCCTTCAGATGAAACGAAGAAAGGGACATCAGCTTCGTCACGGGACCCTTACAGAACCGGCAGGATTTGACCGCCGGATCGGTAATCCTCTGAAACATTTCAAAGTCCTTTCCGCATTTCTTGCATTTATACTCATAAATTGGCATAAAAAACACCCTCCCAATTTTTATTTTACCCGTATATGTCTCCCAGTTGATAGCGATTGCTGAAGCAATCCAATACCAACTTCAGGTCGGGTTTCAGCGCCGCCTGCAACACGTCGCGGGTTATCCCGTGGACCTTTTCCTCCTCATCCTGTTTTTCCGCCGCCGACATCTCGAAAGAGATCTCGCCATTGTCAAACCGAACCACATGCACCAGTTCATGGGCGGCAATGTATAGCATCAGGGGGCTCAGTTTGATGAAGGAATGTGCCCGTTCTACGGCATCGAGGATCCGGTCGTCTTGAAGGCAGATCCGGTAGAAGTGAAACCCACCCTCATCCGGCTCTTCATCTTTGCCGTATCGATATTTGCATAGATGGGCAAAGGCGCCCTCTTTCACCTCATGTTTATCGAGATAAGCCAGAGTCCGCACGTCATAGCGGTGGTTTCGGATCTTGTCCAGACTCATCCGGAAATAATCGCCGATGAGCCTCTCCGCGTGGTGAAAAGCCGAATTCGCCAAGGATATTTGCGTGGTATTGAAGTACCGTCCCATGGTTCCTCATTGCGGAAGCCGATGATTACCGGTAACGAGCGCCCCGCTATCGTCCTTTTTCGTTCCCTGCGCACCCTTTATGCTTGTTGGCGGCAATTTATGCATTTTTTTCGCCTTGTCAAGCATTATTTTTCCTTTTCATTTCATCACTTTGTCGGCACCGGCACGGAGGTGAGGAGATACTTGAGGTCCTCGTCCTCGAAACGGAGCGACACCCCCACATAGGGGGAACTGTTGCCCTGGTCGCTGATGAAATCATCCCAGCCGGCGTTGAGGTAGATGTTCTTCAGGAGGCGGATTTCCCCTCCGGCCTTGAGATGGGCCTTCCGGTCCACGGAGAAGTCGAAGGCCTCGAAGGTAAGCCGCAGTTTGTCCTGGAAGGTGAGAAAGTCCAGGCCGACCCCTCCCGTGGATTCGAATATGCCGCCACGGATCACGACATCCTGAAAACGCTTGCCCAACTGGGCATTGAACAGAAGACCGCTCCGGTCCCACTCGGTGATGGTCGTCGTCGTTCCTCCCTGAGTGATGTCCTTGACGGTCCGGCGTCCCCGGGGGTCCACCGCCAGGCCGAGGAGATAGAAATAATCCTGGCGCGGCTGGATGCGCAGATCAAGATAACTCTTGGCGTCGCTCTTGTCGGTGAGGTATTCCCCCCGGTAACTGATGAAGGTTCTGAACTGCTCGCTTTTATTCACGAACTTATTGATCCCGCCCAGGGTTTTGTTCAGGTTGTTCACCGTTTCATCGTCGTTGACAAGCTTCCCGATGGTCCCCTGACCCTGGTTGATCTTGTCGGAGACCTCCTGCAGACTGGCCATTGTTTTATGGAGTTTTTCCGCCATCTGCTTGTCTTTGACCAGTTGGCCCACGGTACCCTCTCCGCGCTGGATCCCGGCGGTGATGTCGTTGAGGGCGGCAAAGGTCTTTTCCATCTGGCTGGAAGCCCCCCGGAGGCTCTCGATGACCTGGGCGATCTTCTCGTCGTTCTGGACGACGACCCGGTTCAGATTGCCCGTCAACTGGCGGGTGTTTTCCAGCATGGCCCGGAGATTGGCCTCGTTGTTCATGACTACGGCATTGAGGTTGCGGGTCAGCAGCCGAGTGTTCTCCAGGATCGCGCCCATGGATTCTTCGCCGGCCCTACCGCCCATGACCTTGCTCAGGGAGCCGGTAACCGTTTTGACGTCCTCGGCGATGGAAGCGAGCTGATTGAGGAGTTTGTCCACGTCGGCCTGACGTTCCACCCGGGTGATGCTCTCTCCTGCCTGGAGCAACACCGATCCCTGGGTGCCCGGGATCACCTCGATATATTTGTCACCAAGGATGCCATGGGTCTTGATGGCCGCCGTGACATCCCTTTCCAGCTTCACCTCGCCGGGCAGACGGAGGCTCACCATCGCCCGGCCGTTTTTCAGACGGATTGCCTCCACCCGGCCCACCTCGACGCCGGCGATCTGGACGGAGGCGCCGGCGGCAAGCCCGGCGGCATTGTCGAACTCCACATCCACCAGATAGCCCCGATGGAAGCTGAAGCCCCGCTGACCCACCTGAAAGGACATATAACCGAGGACGATCAGGCCGATCAAAACGAACAGACCGACTTTCGCCTCGGAGCTGATTGCATTCATTGCCTCCTCCCTATTCACATGATCTGGATCGGCCCCTCGATGCTTCCCGCAAGAAACTGTTCGATCACGGGGTCCCGGGATGCCCGAATCTCATCAGGCGTGCCTTGGGCGATAACGACCCCTTCATAAAGCATGGCGATCTTGTGACCGATCCGGAAGATGGACTGCAGATCGTGACTGATGACGACACAGGTCAAATGGAAGCTTTCCTGGGTATCCATGATCAGATGGTTGATGGCCTCCGTCATCACAGGGTCCAGACCCGTCGTCGGCTCGTCGAACAGGACGATCTGGGGGCGGAGGGCGATCGCCCGGGCCAGGCCCACCCTTTTGCGCATGCCGCCGCTCAATTCCGAGGGCATCTTCTCCTCCACCCCCGATAGCCCTACGGCCCGGAGGCGGTCGGAAACGACTTCCCGGATCTCCTTCTCCTTCAGCCTGGCGTGTTCCCGGAGGGGAAAGGCGACGTTCTCCCCCACCGTCATGGAATCGAAGAGGGCCGCCTCTTGGAAGAGCATTCCGAATTTCTTCCTGATTTCATTCAGTTCCCGGTCGTTGAGGCGGGTCATATCCACGCCGTCCACCAGGACCTGGCCCCGGTCGGGCTTTATGAGGCCGATGATGTGCTTGAGCAGGACGCTCTTCCCGCCGCCGCTGCGGCCGATGATAACCGTGGTCTTGCCTTCCTCGATGGACAGATTCAGGCCGGTCAGGACCCGATGCACCCCGAAGGACTTGTGCACGTCGATCAGTTCGATCATTTTTATATATACCTATGCCTTAAAACATCAGTGCCGTCAAAAAATAATCGCTGATGAGGATCGTGATGGATGCCAGCACCACCGCTTCCGTCGTCGCCCGGCCCACCCCTTCCGCCCCGCCGGTGGTATGGAAACCCTTGTAGCAGCCCACGAGGGAAAGGATAAGGCCGAAACACGCGGCCTTGACCAGACCGTTGAATATATCGCTTAGTTCCACCATCTTGGTGATGTTCTTCATGAAAATGCCGGCATTGATGTTCAGGAGCCCCACGCCGACGAAATAACCGCCCACGATGCCTACAAAATCGCTGATGACGGTCAGAAAGGGCACCATAATTACGCCGGCGATGACGCGGGGGACAATCAGATACTGGATGGGATTGGCGGCCATGACGTAGAGGGCGTCCACCTGTTCGGTCACCTTCATGGTGCCGATCTCCGCCGCCATGGCCGAACCGGCCCGGGCCGTAACCATGAGGGAGGTAAGGACGGGCCCCAGCTCTCTGGTCATTCCCAGGGCCACGGTCGCCCCCACCATGCCCTCGGCACTGAACATCCGAAAGCCGTGATACCCCTGGAGGGCCATGACCATACCGGTAAACATGCCGGTGAGCACCACCACGAAGATGGAGCGGACGCCCACGAATTCCATCTGTTTGAAGATCAGGCGGAGGCGCAGGGGTGGCCGGAACATCCACCCCAGGACGGAAATGAACAGGAGGACAATCCGCCCCATTTCCTCTACGGAATGGAGGACAGACCTCCCCAGGGAGTCTATCGCCTTGGCAACTCCTCCCATTCTACAGCGGGCCTCTTTTGGCGCTGTGGGCCCGCAGGGCGGCTTCGATAATAAGGCTGATCAGACCGGTCTGGGTAATTCCCGCCGCCGCCGCCTGATGAAACAACACCGTGGACGGGGTCATCCCCGGCAGGGTGTTGGGCTCGAGGACGGCCACCCGGCCATCAGTCCTCACGAACATGTCGATGCGGGCGTAGCCTTTGAGGTCCAGGGCGGCAAAGGCAGTTAGGGCCGTATCCTGAACCCTTTTCAAGACCTCCGCGGGCAGGCGGGCCGGGGTCTTGTTCTCCCCCTGTCCGTAGAGGAACTTGTCCTCCAGGGAGAGGATTTCGGCCGTGGGGATCGTCTCCGAAGGGATGAGGGCCAGCGGGGGATCGTCATCCAGAACGCCGCAGGTGACCTCCGTTCCCGTGAGAAACTCCTCCACCAGGGCGACATTGTCCCATTCCAGGGCGGATAAGACCGCCTCAGCCACCCCCGCCCCGGACACAACCTTCTTGACGGCGGTGCTGCACCCCTCCCGGGTGGGTTTGACCACGCAGGGAAAGCCGATCTCCCGTTCCACCCGGGCCAGGATTTCCTCCCGGCCGCCGCGATCCCAGGTCCGGCGATAAACGGGAATGGTGGCCGGGACATCGATGCCGTTCATGGCCAGGATCCGGCGGCAGACGTACTTGTCCATGCCGATTGCGGAACCGAGGACTCCCGATCCCGTATAGGGGATTCCCAGCAATTCCAGGAGACCCTGCATACAGCCGTCCTCGCCGTATTTGCCGTGGAGTCCCAGGCAGACCACATCGGCCTTTTCTTTCATGGTTTCATAGGGAACGCGCTGCGCCTCGGTTTCCAGATCATCCTCGATATCCCGGGTGCTGTTCCTCATGAGGAGCTTCAGGGGGATCTCCCAGAGCCGCGCCTGGGAGTCCATGAATACGGCCAGGGGCGAGAAACGTTTCCTATCCATCTTACTGAAGATATTCCGTCCGCTCTCCAGGGATACCTCCTTTTCCGAGGAGACTCCCCCCATGACCACTGCTACTCTGAGTTTTTCCTTTCCAGTCTGCTCCGCCATAATCGACTCCATCCCCATCGAAACCTCCCCCTTTGCAGGGAAGGGAATAAAAAAACCCGCGCACCGTAACCAACGATGTCGGCAGCTTCACCAGTGGAAGGGAGATGGATATTTACACCACCCCGACATCCTTAATTTGTCTTTGCTGTCTCTCGTCTTTAGCTTTCTGCCCGCCGCCTCTTTGCCGGCGTCTAATCATCCTTTTTTCATGGCCTTTTACCTGCCGTCCATTTCACAACGGCCCTTTCTTCTCCCGGTGGATAGCCAAGGCGTTCTCGATCAAAGTGGTGATGATCATCGACGGCAACATCCCGGCACTGGCCGCCTGCTCGAAGAAAAACGAGGAGGGGGCCATCCCGGAAGACGAATTCGGATCGGTGATGAGAATCCGGCCGTCGGGGAGATAAAAGCCGTCGATGCGCCCGTAGGAACGAAATCCCAGCACTTCGAAGGCCCGGCGGGCCTCCTCCTTGATCCGGGCCGCCACCTCCGGGGGGATGTTCTTCGGCGGGGTGAATTTCCGGCAGCGGCCGGGCATGTACTTGTCGTCATAGGTGTAGAAGTCGCTCTGGGGATGGATCTCCGTCAGGTCCAGAGGCTTGATTTCCCCATCCTGCTCAAGGATGATGGCGGAAAACTCGGTGCCGGCCAGAAACTCTTCCGCCAGGGCGACCCGGTCCCAGCGGAAGGCCTCTTCGAGGGTCCTGGCGATATCGCCCGCCGCCGCGATCTTGCCCACGCCAACGCTCGACCCCTCCCGGACCGGCTTGATGAAGAACGGCAGCTCGAAGTTCTGGAGCAGTTTTTCCGTCACCGCTACCGGCGCCCGTCGCCACTCCTCCTCATGGACAGCCATGCTTGCCGGTACGGCAATCCCAGCCGCCGCCAGGATCTTCTGTTGGATGTGCTTGTCCATTCCCAGGGCGGAGGCCAGAACCCCGGGCCCCGTGTAGGGAATTCCGAGGAGTTCGAGCAGACCCTGGATGCAGCCGTCATCGCCGTACTTGCCGTGAAGAGAGATGAACGCGAAATCGATCCGCCCCTTGATCTCCTCATAGGGAATCCTCCGGGCCTCGACGGCCAGGCGCTCGCCCATATCCACCGTCGTGTTCTGTGATACGAGCTGCCAGGGGATCTCCCAGATGCCGGCGGCGGCGTCCATGAACAGGGGGACCCCTTGAAAAAACTCCGTATCGAGATTGTCATAGACATTTCGGCCGCTGTTGAGGGACACTTCCCGCTCCGACGACATGCCACCCAGAATGATTCCCACTCTCAGTTTTTCCATCCGCCTCCAGAACCTCCTCATGAATTCCAGATGAAGGTGACGCCGCTGTTCGGGAAGACCCAGGTATGATCGGGAACCCGCAGCCGTATGTACCGGCCCCTTTCCCTGATCACCTCCGGATACGGCTGCTTGCCGGCGAAGAAACTCACTTCCCGGACGTGACTGAACCCCGTTTGCTCGTAATGGAAGGAGATATCGAGACCCCGGGTCGGATAAACGATATAGACGGAGAAGATATTGTTCGCCCGCGACTTTTTCGTGAAGATCTCGATGGCGATTCCCACCTCGGCGTTGAGCTTGTCAAGCAGGCCGTCGCTGCTGCACCAGACCTCGTAGCCCCGGGAGGTCATCTCGGTGCGGACGATGGGCACGTCCCGGCCGTCCACGGCCACCCCGGCAACCCGAAAATCACGCTCCATGACCAGATGTTCCCCCTTGCTCATCAGCCAGCGATATTCGCAGCGGGGATCCTCGAAAAACGCTGCCAACTGTTCTTCGTCAAAGGCGCAGCCGATAAGAAAGGTGTCGTTTTTCAAGGTTTTTCGGTATGCCACCCGGGTGGTGACGTCCAGGGAATCGCGGCGGCGGCCGACGGGTCCGTCGTTCTCCCCCGCCGACTCGGCCACGGTGATATCATACCGGAAGTCTTCCCGCAACTCCAACTGGCGGTCCTCCTTGCCAAAGAGGGTCTCGAACATCTCATAGTAGATGGCGTTCCCCAGTTCCTCACTCCGGGCCCGGGTCTGAAAACATTGGCGGATGATGCTGTCGATCCGGTCGATGGAGCGCTCCTCCCCGGGGACATAGATCCTCCGGAGCCGGGGCAGGACGCTGTCCGCCTTCCCCTTGTGGAGGAAAAGCCGGGGGGCCCGTTTGCCTAAGGCGCAGAGGATTTCGTAGCTGATGCTTCCCACCCTCCCGGCGATCTCGTTGGCGGAAATCGCCTCATGCCCCTGGCGCCCCATGAGCACCACCTCGTCGTCAACCTTGCACTCGGGGATCTCGCTCACATCCACCGTGCACATATCCATGGAAACCCTCCCGACTACGGGCGCCCGTTTCCCCCGGATCAGCACCTCCCCCTGATTGGAAAGGATGACGCCGTAACCGTCGCCGTAGCCGACGGGAATGGTGGCGATCCGGGTCGGTCTCGCCGTGATATAGGTACGGTTGTAGCCGATGCTGTAACCCTTGGGAAAATCCTTCAGGAGGACGACGCGCGTCTTGAAGGACATAACCGGCAGGAGGTCCGCCTTGTCCTTCGTTTCCGGGGAGGGATAGATGCCGTAGGACATGAGACCCGGGCGCACCATGTCCAGGTTGAATTGGGGATAGTTCAGGATGGCGCCGCTGTTGGACATGTGCCGGATGGGGATGCGGATCCCCTCCTCGGCCAGCTTCGCCAGCAGGCGGTGGAACAGATCCGCCTGGGATTCGTTGTATTCCTGCGGGGTTTCACTGGCCGCCAAATGGGTGAAAACCCCTTCCACAATGAGATCCGGAAGCGCCAGGATGTCCCTGATGGTCTGATGTGCCTCGTAATAAAGCGTTCCGCCCCGCCCCATCCCGGTATCCACCTCGATATGAATGGGAAGCCGGACATGGGCCTGGGCACAACGTTCCTGCAGGGTCCGGGCGAAATGGAGATCGGAGACGGAAGGGGTGAGGTTGTACTTGATGATCTCGCCGATCTCCCCTTCCGGAGAGGGGCTGAGGATAACGATGGGGGCCATAAGCCCGCTGACCCGGAGTTGCACCCCTTCATCGGCGTTGGCGATCCCCAGATAGACGGCGCCGTTTTTCAGGGCGGCCTCGGCGATCTCGATGGCCCCGTGACCGTAAGCATCCGCTTTCACCACCTGGAGGATCTTGACGCCCGGCCGCACCAGGCGTTTCATCTCCTTCCAGTTCCGGGCGAAATGGTCGAGATCGACCTCCACCCAACTCCGATACTTATGGACTTCCCGGTAGGACATGGTCATTTCCTGGTCATGGTGAACACACCGTCCCATTCCCCTTCCGGAGGATGCTCCTTAAGATCCTGGCAGCGCTGAATATACAGCGTCGCAGGCGGATCGTCCGGACGAATTTCCATAACGCTCTGAAAAGCCGCGATACCTTCATCCCAGCGGGCGGCCTTGTAGTGCGCCAGTCCCGCATGGAAGCGCCCGATGTATTCCTCGTGTTCCGCCGCATCCTTCCGCTCGCAGATCAACTCGTAGATCTTCACGGGCAGCTTCTTTCCCTTAACACGCACCGCGTCCAGCTCCCGACAGAACATCTCCTCTTTCACAACCCCATAGGTGTATTCACTGATGACGATATGGGTACCGTACTCCTTGTTGATCCCCTCGAGGCGGGAGCTGAGATTCACGTTGTCGCCCATGACGGTATAATCGAAGCGCATATTGGAGCCCATGTTGCCTACGACCATGTCACCGCTGTTGATGCCGACCCCGATGTCCACAAAGGGGCGCCCTTCCGCCGCCCATTTCCGCTGCAGCCCCTTGAGGGTCGCCATCATCTCCAGGGCGGTCCGGCAACTTCGCAGGGCATGGTCAGGCTGGTCCACCGGAGCGCCAAAAACGGCCATGATGGCATCGCCGATATATTTGTCGAGAAGCCCCTCGTATTTGAAGACGATATCGGTCATGGCCGTCAGGTACTCATTGAGGAGGTGGACGAGTTCCTCCGGGGTCAACTTTTCCGAAATGGTGGTGAAGCCACGGATATCGGAAAACATGACGGTAAGGTCCTTCTTGTCGCCCCCCAGTTTCAGTTTAGTGGGATCCTTGAGCAGTTCGTTGATGACCGAGGCCGTCAGATAATACTGAAAGGCCCCGCGGATCTTCTTCTTTTCCCGCTCTTCCGTAAAATACCGGTAAACGGTGATGACCAGATAGATTGTCATCATGGTCAGGACGGGATAGACCATGTTGAGCCAGGTATTGTATTTGGCAAAAATGATCGTGTTCCCAGCCACAAAACCACCGAGAAGGACCATAACAAGAAGAATGCCTTGGAGGGCCTTAAGCCGGGGGATTGTGATCCCGATGATCATGCCGAAAACAATGATGCCGCAGATGTCTATGAAGGTCGTCCAGGCGGATTGTTCCAGAAAATTGCCCTGGAGGATGTTTTCCACGACGGTGGCATGAAGTTCCACCCCGGGATATACGGGACTGAAGGGGGTAACCCGGAGATCGTAGATGCCCGTGGCGGTAGCCCCGACAACGACTATCTTGTCTTTGACAAGATCGGGTGAGATACGTCCCGCAATAAGATCGGAGATGGAATAGTGGGGAAAGGTCTTGGCGGGCCCCAGATAATTGATCAAAAGCCGGCCGCTTTCATCGGTAGGGATCCGCAGGTCTCCGAGCGTGATGCCGTCCACGCCGAACTCGGCCATATTGAGTACGATCATGGGATAATCGAGATACTGCATGAGGAGGGCAATGGGCAAGGAGTAGTAAAAATTGTCCTGAAACTTTATAACCAGGGGCGACCAGCGGATGACCCCGTCAGGATCAGGAAACGCGTTAAAATAACCACTGTTCTCTCCTGATTCCGCTATCTCCTTTATGCTGGGAACCGGGGCATGGGCCTTGATGAGATTGTAGTCTCCATCATGACCCTTTACCCGAACCATGGAATACATGGAACCAGCGATAAGCGATCCCGAAGCATTGATGTATTCCTCGCTGAGAAACTCCACGTCTTTCATGGAGGTATGAAAAAAATAACCGAGGCTGACATTCTTCGCATCCTTAACGGATTTTGCCAGAATGGCGTCGGCGGATGGACCGGTGCTCTGCTCCGGTTCGGCAAAGACGATATCGAATCCTACCGCCTTGGCGCCGTATTCTTTGAGGGAGTCCACCAATTTCGCCGTCATCGATCGCGACCAGGGCCAGCGGCCGATCTCGCTGAGGCTCTTTTCATCGACGGTGGCGATGACCACCTGGCCACTGGTGGGTAATGGCCCCCTGGATACCATGCGCAAGTCCAATGCCTTCAATTCCATGAAACGCAGAAAGTTTGGATCCAGGAAAAACGCGACCAAGGCAAGTATCACCAGGGCAATGGAAATCTTGAGCGGTGATAAAGTCATTATGTTTTTGATAGATATTTTCATAGTCATCCTTATCTTCAACAAATAGGGGTGAATTCTAAATAAACCACCTTGTCTTGTCAAGGTAAATGGCCGCTTTGCAAACATGCCTTAAGTCTTGACAAGACAAGGATGTTGGGATAAAAGCTCGACACGTTCACACGTTCGCCGATGTAGCTCAGCCGGCAGAGCAGCTGATTCGTAATCAGCAGGTCGGCAGTTCGAATCTGCCCATCGGCTCCAATGAAACCAAGGACTTAGGCGGTATCTGCTTAAGTCCTTTTTTCTTGCTCTGGAATTCTCTCCCCACTCTCTCCCCACTTTTTTATTTGCATGGCAAAAAAAGAAGGGGTCAACCAGTTCAGATCAACCCCTAATTTTTGTATCGGCTCTTAAAAAACTCAATCCTTCAGGAATGAAGATTTCCAGGATAACGCG
>Ga0302247_1000827_pt1 | contig 26430 bp, 12 predicted proteins | sample AAG_UR_Ile_MG_FD_193529 | JGI IMG/M metagenome (GOLD analysis project Ga0302247, IMG submission 193529) | Enriched activated sludge microbial communities from anaerobic digester in WTTP, New Holstein, Wisconsin, United States - AAG_UR_Ile | ecosystem: Engineered > Bioreactor > Anaerobic >...
TGACGTTGGATTCACCAACAGTGGGTTCTTCAGAATCGGTATCCACCTCTGGCAGGTGCGCAAAGCGAAGGAGCAGTCCGAGCGCCACGAGGATGACAGCCATTATTATATATGGATTTATTACCCGGGCGGCAAGCTGATCAAGGATGCCTGCCCGCATGACAGCATCAGCGGCTTCGGCCAGTTGCCTGTCAAGCACATGTGAATCCTTCATTATATGTGCTCCGAGGATGATCGGTGCTATTGCGCCGGCGAACTTGTTGGCTATCCCCATCATACTGATCCGCTTGGCAGCACTCTCGCGCGGACCAATGATGGTCACATACGGGTTGGAGGCGGTCTGCAGCAGGGCCATCCCTGTACCCTGGACGAAGAGGCCAAGGAGGAAGATGGCATAGCTACGCGAAAGCGCAGCAGGAATAAAAATCAGTGCACCCACGGCCATAACCCAGAGGCCTATTGACATGCCATTTTTGAATCCGGTTTTCTTCAGCACCTCAGATGATGGCAGTGACATCACAAAGTAGGAGATGTAAAAGGCTGTGGTGACAAAATATGCCTGGAATTCAGTCAGCTCACAGGCTGTGTGCAGAAATGGAATGAGTATTCCGTTGAGCCAGGTAATAAAACCAAAAATGAAAAAGAATATGGCAATTACCGTCATGCCAACGATGTAATTCTTGCGGCTCATTGGGGCCGATGTTGCACCTGGTGTCATCTTGTTTATAGTCTGATTAAGTTGTGGTTCGTTTTGTCGCTGCAGTGAAATTTGCTTCGGTCAGGCATCAAAACTACACTTTTTGAAAATAAACTGCAATATCACTTTTAATTTATGATGATTCCTTCCGGTTTAAGGCTCTCCTGACCAACATGCTGCCCTGTCGGATAAGAAAAACCCCACTTTGTATCTCTCTTTAAGACCACACACCCTATTATTATAATACAAAATGACAACGAAGTATTAATTTTGCACCAGAAATCAGAATGATGAAAAAGAGTGAGATTATTGAAAGGATAAAGAGCAAGAAGGCCTTTATCAGTGACATGGATGGTGTCATATACCATGGTAACAGACTACTTCCGGGCGTTCCGGAATTTGTGGAGTGGCTTAAGAAGGAGGGAAAGAAGTTTCTATTCCTGACCAATAGCAGTGAAAGAACCCCCAAGGAGCTTCAGGAAAAGATGCTCAGGCTCGGGATAGATATTGAAGAGAATGCTTTCTATACCAGTGCGCTGGCCACAGCCCAGTTCCTGGCCTCACAGAAACCGGAAGGAACGGCTTATATAATAGGAGAGGCCGGTCTGATCAATGCAATGTACAATGCAGGATATACAATGAATAACTATAATCCTGATTATGTGGTTGTGGGTGATACCCGCAGCTACAGTTTCGAAAAGATAGAACAGGCTGTCAACCTGGTGCTTAAGGGCGCCAAGCTGATCGGAACAAATCCTGACCTGACAGGGCCGGTAGAGAACGGCATTATTCCGGCCACCAAGGCTCTCATCTCACCGATAGAGCTCTCAACCGGCAAGCAGGCATACTTCGTTGGCAAGCCTAATCCCTTGATGATGAGGATAGCCCTGAAAAAAATCGGGTGTTCAAACGAGGAGACAATCATCATAGGCGACAGAATGGATACGGATATCATTGCCGGCATTGAGTCAGAGATAGACACCCTGCTGGTACTGTCGGGCATCTCAACCCTTAAGACGGCTGAAAAGTTTGCCTACAGACCCTCATACATACTTGAGGGAGTGTCTGAACTGGTTCAGTAGATAGTGTCTCCGGAGTTTCCTGAGCATTCCCTTGATTTGTAACCCAGATATCCGCCATGGTGCCGTTTGGCATATTCTGCAGCGGTGAAGCCGGTCTTTTCAATCATAAGGACCACCAGCACGTCACCGATGACGGTCATGACAGTGGTTGACGTGGTGGGTGTCAGTCCAAGCGGACACACCTCGGCAGGGCCGCCTGTATAAAGGCCCACACTGGCCCCTTTCCATAATGGCGAACTATTGTTGCCTGTGATTACCACAACAGGCATGTTCGGGAAGAGATTGTCTTTCAGTTCAATGAGCTCGAGTATCTCCCGGGTGCGTCCTGAATTGGAGATGACCAGCATAATGTCATTTTCATGGAGTACGCCGAGATCACCGTGCCGGGCTTCGCTGGGGTGGAGGAAAACCGCCGGTGTCCCGGTGGAGCTGAATGTAGTGGCAATGTTTTGGGCAATCTGTCCCGCTTTACCCATACCGCTTGTTACCAGTTTGCCTTTAAGCAGGTGCACATGTTTGTGTATCAGTTCAATTGCCTGGTTGTAACTCTCTGTGACAGGTATCTTCCTGACAGCTTCAGCCTCCTGGTCAAGTATCTGTCTGACTCTGGTCTGCATGATTCTGAAATAAGAATCCAAAGATATTTATTTTAAACTTATTCTGTTTCAGTATGTCCGTGTCATGGTCACAGGCACAGCTACAATGAAATCAGCCAGACCCCTGTTTTCTTCTTCAAGGTCAGTTATATCCTCCTGCAGTACGGTTGTAATGGTTGCGACTTTCACTTCCGGCCTGTAAAGCTTCAGGTAGTGGATTATCCCCAGATAGTTGTCAGAGTGGTATGATCCGTTGTAATGGATGAAGAGCTTTCCTGGCGGCAGGTTTTTCGTAATGAAGTGAGCCATTGTTGCATCCTTGACAGCCTGGGCCTTCGGGAGGTTCTGGTTTGGTCTGGCACCCATCCCGGGCATGCCCTGCATTGAGAGCATATCCTTGTAGCACTTCAGCTCAGGATCATATGAAACCGGTAAGGGTGCAAGATACTTCTTCGCCTCAGCAGTAAGTGAGTCAAGCTCCTCAAATCCGCCACGTGATACCATTGAGGCATACCTGCGCGGCACGTTGGTTGCAATGAACGGTAGGCTGTTTTTCCTTGCAAACTCAACCAGCGGTCTGTAATCTGTCCTGTAATTCTTCCAGAGCTTAACCTCAGCCTCGAACTTGTCAGCTTCATATTCTAATCTGAGGTATTCATCAATCAATAACTGATTGTCAGCCTCGAACATCTCAGCACCCAGTACAAGTCTATCTCCAATAATTTCATAGAGATCTGCAGTGACTTCATACTCAAGCCAGTGAGCAATGGGATTATCGTGCAGTTCCCCGAAGAAGACAACGTCTGCCGAGCTGAGCCTGTTAAGCATCTTTTCATATTTAACTATCTTGCCCTCAAAATCATACAGTTTATATGCAGGCTTGTCCGACCTGAAAGAGACAATCATTATGGAGACCAGGGTGAATATGATGGCTGCTCTGCGCATTTTTGTGGTTTGTAAGGGTTGATAATTAAGATTTATTAGCAATTGAAAGCAAATTAAACCAATTATTCCGGATTGATTTGTAATATCTTTGGGGTTACAACATTTGTTCCATGAAAAGGTTTATCATTCTCTTTCTTATCACTGTTTTCGTGGCTGCCTGCAACCGAAGCGGGCAGCAGTATGATGCGGCTCCTGAAATACCTGATACAGGTGATCTGACTATGGGTGCCGGGCTTCAGAAATTCTTTTCCCTCAGACGGGAAGCTATTCTTGATACTATAGGTGATGGTCTGCTTATGCTCCGGTCAGATTATGGATTTAACGGAGGCAGGCATGGATACAGGGCAGCAAGCAACTTCTGGTATCTGACGGGATACGGGCAGCCAGGGACCATTATGTCTCTGTCAGGCGGGGATTCCCGTCCTTATGCCCTTTATACAAGGGAAAGGAGTGTTCGCGATATCATCTATTCGGGGAGCCTCCCTGACCCGCGTGAACTTATAGGAACATGGGCTCCTGATACCCTGCTTGACTATCGTGAGGCTGACAAGATCATTGCCGAAGCGGCAAGGGCAGGCAGGCAGATCTATCTTGACTTCCGCGACCGCGTTTTCAGGGATCATGTGCTGGAACTGCTGGGAGCAGGGGCAAATGCCGGCGCATTACTCAGGGATATCAACCCGGCGCTGTCTGAGATGAGGGTCGACAAGGATGAATATGAGGTAATGATGCTGCAGAAGGCGATTGACATTACCGGCAAGGGTTTTGAGACAGTTCTGGCAGAGTGCGCCCCGGGAATGTATGAGTTTGAAATAGAGGCCCTTCTGGAATATGAGTGGCGGCGGAACGGATCCCCGATGCCTGCTTTCGGGTCGATAGTCGGTTCAGGTGAGAATACCGTTACCCTCCATTATTCGGCTAACAACAGGAAGATGGAAGAGGGCGACCTGCTGCTGATGGATGTTGGTGCTGAATACGGATACTACGCTGCTGACATTACCCGTACCATTCCCGTGAACGGAAAGTTCACAGAGGAGCAGAGGGACATTTATGATCTGGTATTGCGGGCACAGAAGGCCGCGATAGGTGAGATGAAGCCGGGAGCGCCGATCACCGCAGCACACAGAATGGCAACCAACACTATTATTGACGGCCTCCATGCTCTGGGGCTGGTAACGGATCCTGACTGTCAGTGGCAGCGCAAATTCTATACTATCTACCACATCTGCCATTTTCTGGGACTTGACGTACATGATGCCGGAAACCAGGGAATACCACGGTCAATGATGGGCAGTTATCTCACAGCTGATACGGCAGTGGGAAGACCCCTTGAAGCAGGAATGGTGCTTACGGTGGAACCTGGCATCTATCTCCGGGCAAACGGGCTTGATCAGCTTGAGTTGCTTTATGGCAGAGAAGCCGGAGAGGGGGAGATAGCCGATTTCATCGGGAAGGTGAAGCCCGTTTACGAAAGATACAGCAATATTGGCGTCAGGATAGAAGATGATGTGCTTATCACCGCCACAGGCAACACAGTGCTTTCGGCAGCCATACCAAAGGAGCCCAATGAAATAGAGAGGCTTATGAAGTAGCCGGTTGCTACCCCGGATCTCTTGCCGTGCGATCACAACAAGTGTATACATAACCTGGAAATAAAATGGCCGGATCGAAGCTCAGCTGACTCAATACACCAAAGCAGATATATAAGCCTTACTTTTTTCAAAATGAAAAAGGGAGCCGTTTCTGACTCCCTACCTGCTTCTAATAACCAACTTCAGTTATTACTTTGCAGAAGATTGCTTAACACTAATGTCGTCGATATTGTACCATACTTCCGATGCCCATTCGCCATCCCAGTAGTGAAGGGCGTCAAACTCAATAACAAGATGTTTGCCGGCATTTGCTGCTGCTTTGGCTGCTGAGAGGGTATAAGTTCCTGTCTTGGTCAGCCATGTGTTCTGATCCCATCCCGGGTAAAGTGGCTCCTCAAATCTGACAGTATCAATTGAAACCCTTTTCGTGGGGTCATCACCACTGTACGCACTGAATATCACTGCAGTAACCTGAACATAGTCACCCCATGCATTCCAGGTGCATGTGTTCTTGAAGCTTATCTCGTACTTGGTCGGGCTCTCAGGTACCATGCCAACTACCTGGTAAAGGCTCTTTGACCAGTCGAAGTACCATACGTATCCTGTCTGGCCTTTGTAAGTATCATAGGCATGACCGATAAAATCCAGTTTTCCATTATTATCTTCATCGGTAGTTTCATCAGTCTTCCATGGTATGGCACTCGCAATAGCTTCATTTCCCGATGTGGGGGATGAAAAGCTTCCATTCACGATAAGCTCGGTTGAGGCGGCTGTAGTAAATGTGACTTCATTACCGTAATAGGCTTCACCATCTACTGTTGCATAGGCTCTCACGTAGTAAAGCGTATTGGAAATAAGACTGGTAAGTTCACTTGTAAATGATCCTTCACCGGCACCCTCATCCGTTTTATTGCTGGCAATCGTGGGGTTAGGTGTAATTGCCCAGCAGACACCTTTCGCGGATATAGTGGCAGCGTCCTCATTCACTACCGTTCCACCGCCAGTGGCGGAGATGGATGTAAACTCAGTGACGGGCGAAGTGGTTACAGTTACGGGTGGTTTCTTTTCGCAGGATGTCATGACGAGAAGTCCTGCTGACATAATTACTGCAAATAGTTTCTTCGTAAACATGTTCATTAGGTTTTTAAGGATATTATTCTTAACTCTTGTAAATTTAAACTATTACTAGTGTAATTAAGTGGCATGAATGAAATTCAGAAGAAATCTGCTATAAATAGACAATAATTTGTTACTCGGGGCTTCCCTGTATAACAGCATTCATTACGGGGACAGATTCTGCCCGTAGTATTACGCTGCAATCTTTAATGCCTTCAGAGGAGGCAATGAGTTTGATCTCACCCTCCCGGCCGTTTGATTTAATTATCACAAGGCACCTGCCCTGCCAGGCTTTGCAGCGTGGGAGTGTAAAGCTTTCAATACTCATCGGGTTTGAATTATGAACTGCAATGATTTCTCCTTCACCCTGCAGGCTGAAGTTGATCAGATTATCAGCTTTAGGGTTCCGCAGGCCATTCATGTCTGTCAATTCCACAGTAACAAAACTCAGGTCCTGTCCGTCGGCCCTGATAGTATTCCTGTCAGGGGTAAGCTTCAATGCACTGACGGCACCGGCAGTTTCCAGCAATGAGCTGGCAACTTTTTTCCTGCCATTATATCCGATTGCTTTGATTACGCCGGGAGAATAGGGTATTTCCCACTCAGCCATATACCTGGTGTCACGACCAGTTTGTTTTTTTCCCAGCGACCGGTTGTTCTGGAAAAGTTCCACACTCTCACATGATGAGTAAACTGTTACCTTAAGTGGTATGGCTTCCATGCCTGGCCAGTTCCAGTCAGAAGCAGCATCATGCCATCCCCATCTGCTCCAATGCTGTTTTCTGGGATTGACAGGGAAAGTCGGTTCAGGCGGAGTAATAAAGATTGAGAGTTGGTTATCCTTCCAGAGTACATCCCTGTAAAACGACTGTGGCCTCTTCCAGCCGCAGATGTCAATATCGCCGCACCAGGCGAGGTTCCATGGGAAGAAATCCTCGTGCCAGTAACCCATCCAGCCAATGCTGGCTTCACCTATATAGTCAAAAGCAGTCCATACGAAATCACCTATTACGAAATCATTGTCGATCACTGACATCCATGAATCAAAAGCTGTCAGGGGGTATGATTCAGTACCCAGCATAATTCTGTCAGGAACTCTGGCATGGTCAAGCCTGTAGATATCTTCAACGCCATGATCACCTGAAGCAGCGTAGTTATATCCACACACATCGAGATTGGAAAAGAAGGGGTCTTTCTCAGGTCTGAGATGGTTAACCGCACCGGTAACCGGTCTTGAAGGATCAAGTTCTCTAACCTTTCCTGCCAGTTGCTTCTGAAGGGATATCACTGCCGGATTTTCCATTTCCTTAATCTCGTTGCCGATGCTCCACAGTATTATTGACGGGTGGTTATAATCACGTCTAACCATGCTTTCTATATCCCTTTCCCACCATTCGTCAAACCACAGATGGTAATCATATGGGTTGTTAGGCAGACGCCACATGTCAAAAGCTTCATCAATGACAAGCATTCCCAGTCTGTCGCAGGCATCAAGGAAAGCCGGTGATGGCGGGTTATGTGAACACCTGACTGCATTGAAGCCATTGACTTTAAGTAATTCGACCCTTCTTTCTTCCGCTCTGTCGTATGCTCTTGCTCCAAGAGGTCCGTTGTCATGATGCACACAACCTCCCTTCATTTTCATCGGAATACCATTAAGCAGGAAACCTTTAACCGGACTAAACTCAATTGAGCGAATCCCGAATTTTGTCTCCTGTGTATCACTTTGAGTTCCATTACAGAATACTTTGGAGACAGCCTTATAAAGAACAGGATTATCCGGAGACCAGAGCTCGGGATTCTCAAAAGGAGTATCATTTTTAATTATCTGTTTCTGCCTGGGGCCAACAGTTAATTCTGAGCTCACTGCCGCAATATTATCACCTCCGGGATTGAAAAAAGTTGTTACCAGCCTTACATTTGCCGGTTTATCGCTATTATTGATTATACCGGTACTGATACATACAAGCGATTTCTCTGCTGAGACTGATGGAGCTGTTATCATAACACCCCATTGTTCGATATGAACCGGATCAGTGATCCTGAGCCATACATGCCTGTAGATGCCCGAACCTGAGTACCATCGGCTGTTCTGCCCTTCATTGCGTACCTGTACAGCAATGATGTTTTTCTCGCCGGTCCTGATAAAATCTGAAATGTCATACCAGAAACTTGTATAACCGTAGGGGTGATTTCCCAGGTGCCTGCCATTCAGCCATACGTCACAATTCATATAAACCCCGTCAAACTGAATATAGACCTGTTTCCCTCTGGATGATTCAGGCATAACAAATGTTTTTCTGTACCAGCCTGTTCCTCCCGTTGTGTAGCCTCCGCTAACCTGGCTTATGGCGTAATGATCAAAAGGCGATTGTGTTCCCGGAATATCTTCTATGCTCCAATCATGCGGAAGATCCAGCAGACGCCAATCTGAATCGTTGAAATCAATTGCTTCGGCTCCTTGCATGCCGCCCCTGTGAAAGCGCCATTCATAGTCGAAAAGGTATGTTTCCCCATAAGATTCAAAAACCATTGTCAGGGCAGCAAACAGTGTGATTAACTTTCTGGTCATATCTGATTTTTTATATTCTCGTTAGTTAAAGTTCTCTTTACGGCTGATTGTATAAGAGTTTCCTGATCTCGTCAACCGGGATTTCGGTTGATGGATTGAAACAGGTTCCTGACATATATTGTTTGAGACTGTAAAGCAATTGCCCTGCTTCGGGTCTTTCACTCATTCCGGTAACCAGGTCCGCACCACAAACCAACAGTTTCCCACCTCCTGTTCTGCATTCAAATATCAGTGCAAGTGGTTTTGCAGTAAACCAGTCATCAATGATTCTCACCAGGGGTTTGATATCCATGGAAAGGCAATCAATCCGGATGGCGTTGCAATTCATAAGGATATCACGCCATTGGTAATTACTGTGCCAGTCTGTAGGGAATTCCCTGAAGGCGGAGTGAGCCGGATCACAGATGATCCCCATTGTAAAAGGTGGTTGAGAGAAGGAAGTCCACTGAGTATTCCAGAATATGGTTGAGAAGCCTACAGGTACATTACCTCCTTTTTCCTCTTTTACTGATCCTTTTTTCAGAGTGAGCAGCACATTGCCTCCCTTTTTCAGAAAGCCGGCTGCCTTTTCATCAAGTTGATGGGTAACCATTATTGTCTTCATTCCGGCTGTTTCTTTCCGGAGGTGAGGGTAAACCCAGATGTCCCAGGAGTTGACGAAAGCTCCTATGTTCAATGAGATTTTAAGTTGACATGGCGATTGAATGTCATCAAAATCGCAGCTGATCATGCCAAGATCAGTCAGACCAAAGCCTGCGTTGACCGGGGGAAATTCTCCGGTTCTGATAATTGCTCCCTCAGATGTTGATAAGGTCCAGTTTGCAGATGTGTTTGACAGCGGAGTTTTGCCATAATGAATTATCTGAGCTGTTGCTTCAAGCTTTTCGTCGCTGGAAAAAATCATCTTCTCAAGTCTGAGAAGAGGTACGGTTTCATTGCAGAAACTGGAAAACTCATACTTGTCAGTATATGGTTTAGATTTCCAAAAAGCATTAAGGACACCAACCGGTGCCGTACCCTGGCCGGGGAAGTCAGAAAGTGAAAGAAGCTGAAACCCTGCAAGGCCGGGGGTTCTAAGAGCTGCCTCAATGTCAGCCTTGTAGCACAGTACCTGCAACCTTCCTGATGCATGCAGGAAACTGTCTGCAAGGTGAGCCATCCCGTTGTCTTCAAGCCTGTCATGGAATATTTCAAAATTTCCGGGCTTAAGTACACCGTCATACAGTGGAATATCATTAAAATCGGGGTATACACACCATTGACCGGTCTCATGGCTTATCGTGGGTCTTGATTTGTCAATACTATCTCTCCAGTCATAGGCTGTTGAAGGAGAGCAGGCATTCAGCGGACCTGAAAGCCCTGCATTCCATAACTGCAGACGTGCTGTGCCTGTACTTGCATATTCGCTTGCAGGGCTCTCGGGAAACCCTGAGGATGAGGTATATATTCTTCTGTTGTCTTTTGCCTTCCAGAAGTTGATAAAATTCGTCAGAAATGCCACTGCTTCTTTCCCCGAGGCCTCATTGCCGTATGCCATCATGCAGAAGGAGGGATGATTTCCAAACTGTGTGACAATCCTTTCGCTTTCCCTGTATATATAGTCATCAATTGGTTCCCTATTGCCTGGTGATGTCCAGGCAGAGCACTCCACGGCAAGGTAGATACCTTTCCTGTCAGCTGCCTCAAAGGCAGCATCAGGAGGACACCAGGAATGAAATCTGACATGGTTCAGACCATATTCCCTGCATCTGTCAAAGATTTCCGACCATGCATCAACGGTTACCGGAGGATATCCGGTTTGTGGAAAGACGGCACACTCCACCGTGCCTCTCATGAAAACAGGACGACCATTGACAAGTATTTTCTGCCTATCCGGTTTTATTGTCCTCATTCCAAACAGTATCTCCCTGGTGTCAGTTGCCCTGCCGTTTTTTACTTCTGCGAAAAATGAATAGAGGTTAGGTTCAAATTCGTCCCATAAAAGCGGTTCTTCTCCCATTGGATAGATCAGGTCGAATTCGTTCAATCCCGGTTCAACTCTTACAGACTGCCTGATCTTTGGGAGATGCCTGATCTTCCGGATTGATTCAGGCACTGCATACATAGTCAGGAGGCACTCATTTTCTTTTTCACTGAGGCTGGAAAGTATCAGTCTTACCCGGACTCTCTTTTCTTCAGTATCAGGGAAGAGGTTTACTTCCGTGATGCTGATGGCAGGTGATACAGTAAGCATCATTCTTCCCGCTATGCCATTCCAGTTTGTTTGGGTATTGTCACTGAGACTATGGGCATCCTGCCCGGGATCAATCTCATTGATCCGGTTATCAACCCTGACAGTGATCGTATGAATACCAGGGGTAAGAATTTTACTCAGATCAAATATATGGGGTGTGCCAAGGGAGTTTTGCATTCCTGCACATACAGAGTCAATCCAGACCGTGCTCTCCCAGTGACAACGTTCAAAGAAGAGCTTAATGTTCTGTCCATCCCATGAAGAGGGTATTGATACAGTAGTACTGTACCAGGCCGGACCGGTATAATGTTTAAGCGGCTGAAGCCAGAATGAAAGCTTCAGGTTCCCCGCTACCCTGTATTTAGCAAAGTCGGGACTTTTATACCAGATGCTGTCCCAAATGCCTCCGGTCCATTTGGTATTTTCAGTAATATCATATCCCTTGCCATTGGTAAGCATTGAGCCTGGAAGTTCTATGGAATCGCCAAAGGGATGTAAATACCATTCAGCGTCAACTCCTGCATCAGCAGAATCAATCTGAAATGTCCATTTGCCTGAAAGATCAAATACCTGACTTCCACGACGCGACAAACATGACATCATTAAAGGGGATGCCAGTATGAATATCAAAATGCGAATAATAAACCTCTTCATTGTTTCAAAACTCGCTTAAGCATTCGTTCCGCTATCATCCTGCCATGTTGTTCCGAAATATGAACACCGTCTGGAAGCTTTTCGGGTGTAAAAGGACCAAACCATTCATTCATATCCCAGTATTCGGTTCCGTTCTTTTGTGCTGCCTCAGGATAAGAGACAGCCAGATACAAGGGGAGGAGCTCTTGCGTTTCACTCCCTTCCGTAGAAATAGTTGAAACAAGGAGTATCCCGGTGCCGGGAACTGCAGTTTTTATTCTGTTGATTATCTGTTCAAGGTTATTCCTGACTTCTACAGGATCCCTTTTATCAAGGTTGTGATCATTGGTGCCCAGCATAATTACGACATTGGTAGGTCTTAATTCAGTAAGAGCCGATGAGAAAACGGTACTGTCAATCATTGTGTATTCACGTGATGACGCCCAGCTGTTTCCCCATTTGTGAACAGTGCTCCCGGGCCTCGCATCAGGATTACCTTTTCGGGTTTCAAATCCGAGTAGTGTTACTCTGCCTGATTTTAGCGTGATCACAGCTTCATGGTCACCTTCAGTCAAAGCAGAGATGGTGGTTTTTGCGGTTTTATGACTGATGCCGCCGGTTCTGACAAGTGCCTTCCTTTTGCCATCAATGCTTACCGTGAAAACTCCTTTTGAAGGAGAGTCAAGGTAGTATAAATCAATTCCCCTGCCACTGAAACGTATCCTGACGGAAGCATTTTTACGGGAAGAAGAGATGCAAAGCCCGTCAGGAGCCAGGTATGGCGGCTCCTCCGGCACCCAGCCATCCCTCATGTCATGGGTGGTCCATGCAGAGTCAAGCGAGACTGTCAACCCTTCAGGCATCTTTCCGATGCTGTTTGTGTTAAGGGTACAATAACCTGAACCTGAATTGCCGTAAAGGCTGTCAATCATCATCTTTAGCGGGCAGGTAATATTACCGATCTCAGTGTTGGAGTCTCCGATCAACAACAGTCTGATTGGATCATCTGTTTTCACCCCTGACTGTTCCTCTTCAGTTTTTCTCTCTACTGCAGATATGATGATTTCTGGCGGTATAAGTCCGGGAGAATCTGCACTGAGGAGAATATTCCCGGTGCCGCTTCCCGGCCTGATAACAGCCATGCATCTTCCCCTGAAAGTGGTTGTGTGGTTTTGCCTGAAGCTGACTGACCCTGCAGGTTTGGCATTGCCTGTAGCAATAATCCCGCCCGGACCGCTGATTGTAAATGTAACCTCTATTCCGTCTTCCTGTACAACATTCCCTTTGTCATCAATCAATTCTGCGATTACAAATGCAAGGTCATTCCGATCATTGTAAACAGAATTCCGGTCAGCCCTGAGCCTGATTTCTTTTGCCGCTCCCGATGTTGTGAGGGATACTGTTGCGCCCGTAAGATCATTGTGCCAGCCTGTTGCTGCAATGGTTCCTGGTTCGTAGGGAACGTCAAATGAGGCAGTCAGCAAAGTTGAGTCAGATATCTCCCTGACACCTATAACCCTGCCGTTGAGCTCTAGCTTTACCTTACTGTAACGGGAATATACATTGACCCGGAGGGTTTCTCCCTCGTGTCCGTTCCATGTCCAGCTCTGCCTTTCATCAGGCCATCCCCAGTAACTTACTGTTTCTCTGCATCCCGGAGGCAGAGGCGCGTGTACTGCCATCTCGATATTGCTTCGTCTCCAGACAACGTCGCGGTAGAATGACTGGGGCTTCTTCATTCCTGTCAGGTCAATATCGCCACACCATGCGTTGAACCATGGGTAAGGCATCAACTGCGTTTCCTCCGCTCCTTCGCAACCGGTATGTCCGATGCCTGCCTCGCCAAGATAATCCATGGCAGTCCAGACAAAATCACCGATTACATAAGGATGCCTCTCAACCAGATGCCAGTTCTGAAAAGCGTGTACCGGAACAGATTCAGTACCCATAATTACTCTATCAGGATACTTTACATGGTCGGGCTCATACTGCCACCACTGATAGTTATATCCCGCTATATCCGTCATGGAAAATGCCGGAGCAGTCTCATCCCAGCTACGGCCCGGGTGATCCCAGAATTCATTCACCGCAAGGGTGAGTGGTCTTACAGTATCATATCTGCTGATTAATTCCCTGAAGTTCTTCATAATAGAAACACCCGACGAATCGGCTCTCTCACTGATCTCATTGCCCATGCTCCACATAATTACCGAAGGGTGATTCCTGTCACGCAGAATCATTGATGTCAGGTCATGTTCCCACCAGTTGTCAAAATAAAGGTGATAATCATCCGGGTTTTTAGGCTCCCTCCACATGTCAAAAGCCTCATCAATGACCAGCAATCCCAACCTGTCACATGCCTCCAGAAACTTCTCGGAGGGCGGATTGTGGGCACATCTGACAGCATTGAAGCCGTGTGCCTTCAGCAATTCAACCTTTCTCTCCTCAGCCCGGTCAATGGCTGCAGCACCAAGCAGGCCATTGTCATGATGAATACATCCTCCCCTGAGTTCAATGCTTCTGCCATTAAGAAGAAGTCCCTGATCCGGACTATACGTGATGGTTCTTATTCCAAATGTTGTACTGCTGGTGCAGGTAAGCGAGTCATTGCAGTATACAGATGTTTTTGCGCTGTATAATACCGGATTATTTACTGACCACATTTCCGGACATGAGACTGTCAGCTTACGTTCATGCTTCTGTGCCGAACTGCCTGATATTGTGAAAGATGTATCAGTACTGATAACTATAGCTCCATTCTGTGATAAAATGTCAGTCACCAGTTTAACACTCCGGACAGCCTCCGTGTCGTTTCTTATTGTTGCAGATACCAGCAGAGAAGCAGTCCGGTTATCAGCCAGGGTGGTTGTAATTGCCAGGCTCCACGGATCAATATGTACAGGGTTCAGAACAACCAGCCATACGTGCCTGTATATGCCGGACCCGGAATACCAGCGGCTGTTCCTGCCTTCATTCCTCACCTTCACAGTTATGGAGTTTTCCTCTCCTGGCCTGATTTTGCCTGTCAGATCATACCAGAATCCGGTATATCCATAGGGGTGAAAACCAAGAAACCGGTCATTGACCCATACCTCTGCATTCATGTAAATACCCTCAAAGTATATCAATACCCTTTTGCCCTTCAGATCCTGATGTGCCTTAAAAGATTTTTTGTACCAACCTGTTCCGCCAGTGGTATAACCTCCTGCAGGGCCACTAACTGCATCCGGGTTGAACGGTGTATTCTTGCCCGGCAGATCTTCTATACTCCAGTCATGGGGCAATTCCACATGCCTCCAGTTTTGGTTATTCTGACCTGGCCGGACTTCACTTGCCGTATCGCCATAGTGAAATAGCCATTCATCATCAAATAATATCCTCTGAGCATTGGTGAGGGTGCAGATAGCTATTGAAAGAGCCAGAACCGCTTGCATCCTTCTATTCATAAGCTCCGATTAATTCAAGAACGGGTATTTCTACGCCATTCACTATAACTGATTTATCCTTAAGGAATTCAATAAGCGTATCCCAGTCAGGTTCAGAGGGATCATACCATAGGTTCTTGTCAAAGGGCCCTGAGAATCTCGAAAATCCGTCGCACTCTCCTTTCAGCAAGCCGGTGTAGCTATTTGAAATGACATAATTCCTTGATGAATACCCTGTTTCAACTGCCTTATGCGGCTCGGAGAAGAAGCAGAAGTTATTTCTGAAAACCGTACTGTCTGCATAACCGAACCAGTCTGTGGAGCTCAGGAGAGTCCTGTCTGATTCCTGATGCGTTTTTTTCATCAGGTAGAACAGGTTATTCTCAATGATGGTATTATATACCGGCCCTGTAATGTGAATTACAGGTGAAAAATAGTCTTTCTTCCCGTCCTGGATATAATTTCTGATACCGTCATTTATACTGACATTGAACCTGGCCACGGTTCCACAGTTGCCGCTACTCCAGTCAGAAGGCCAGCCTCCCGGATTGCAGACCAGAAGAAATCCTCCGTCATTATTGTAACTCAGGTTGTACTGAAAGAGCGAGCCGTTTGAATTCCAGTCGGAATCAAAACCATATGCGTCAACATGTGATTTATGGTCGCTCACCATATTGAACTGTATGATGGCACTGTCACAGCTCCATGGCCAAATTCCGTCACAGGCTTCTGTCGGTGGCAGGGTAGGGGGACAATCACGCATGACATTATATTCAACTATGGGTTTGTGACATGCAGAAGGCATGATACCATCACCGGGTACTCCTTCTATGAGGTTGTGATGTATTTTCACGTTCAGGCTGGGGTCCCATTTGCTTCTGATCCAGTTGCCCCACATAATAATGCCATTTCTCTGACACTCTTTTATGTGGCAGTATCTGATCTCCAGTCCGTCAAAACGGGAAGATTTTGAAAGCGTGTCCTTATCATCAAAATTCCTGATCATGATGGCGTTGCCACCACCATCTTCCTTAACCAGGCTTCCCATGACATCATGTATGAACAGACCCTCAATAATAATACCGCTCGCTTTCCCGAAATCCTTCAGTTCAATCAGTAAGCCGTTCAGGTCAGGAACCGGAAGACTTCTCCGGTTTGAGATTTCCAGGTCTCTGATTATCAAATACTCTGAATTGAATACATGTACGGCCGACAGAGATGATCCGTCACCCATGATATGGGGGAGGGCTTCCCCTCCATATTTTCCGATGACGACTGGCCTTAAGGAATCACCTTTGCAGGAGATACAAAGCTGTTCATTGAATATTGAACCTGACCGGAGAAGCACACTGTCTCCGGGTTTCAGTTTAATTTCATTCAGCTTGTCAAGTGTTCTGAAAGCTTTACCGGGTGAAGTGCCCGGGCCATCTGTTGTTTCCGCTTCAGGATCGAAATAATAACATCTGACATTGTGATCGCCAAAAGAACAAGCAACCATGGACTGAAGGAAAATAAAGAGCAAAAGCCTGGCCGGGAAACTCATGGTGTTGATTTTAGAGATAAGCTTATCAGTATCCGGGGTTTTGAATGAGTGCAGTATTCTTCTGAATCTCGGCAAATGATATCGGAATAAAATAGGCACGGTTGTTCCAGCTTCTTGGTTCATAGACGAAAGAACTGTATGTGTCATTTTCTGTATCATAGTGCACGCCCCTTGCCTCCTTATATGCCTCAGGGGCAATCATCCATCGGCGTACGTCAAAAAACCTCTGTTCTTCCCATGCCAGTTCCACACGGCGTTCGTTCCTGTAACGTGCCAGGAGTGCCTCTCCGGTCTCTGAATCCGGAATGTCAGGCATTCCGGCTCTTTGTCTGACCAGATTAATGGCATCGCGGGCTTCATCATCCTGTCCAAGGCCCAGGCAGGCTTCTGCATAGTTGAGAAGTACTTCAGCGTATCTGATGTGAATGTATGGCTGGGGCTGGCGTTTCCCGTAGTAATAATCGTTCTCGGCAGGAGAGATGAATTTCCTTATATAGTAACCCGTTGAGTTGTTGTGGCCATCAATACCGGTAATATCAACATTATAAGGTGTCAGTGTGCCCCAGGAGTTCATGTACCAAGGGGCACCGTGATAGAGTATTGTTGCGTAGAATCTGGGATCACGGCCAGAGTATGGATCATCTTTCTGTGCCTCAAAGACGAATGGGGTGCCATCAGAGTTTTCAAAAGCGTCGGCAAGGTTTCCTGTGACCTGGTTAAGACCCCAGCCACCATAGCCTGGTGTGCCGTACACCCAGGCAATCCAGTCAGTACCGTAATAATAGGTCTGCACCTTGTCAATCTGGTAAATGAAAATCTGTTCAGAGGAACTCATCTCCAAAAACAATTGCTGGAAATTCTCAGTTTTGTCACTGTATTCATCATAAAGAGAATAGAGATTCATGTCAATGACTGCCCTGGCGGCATCTTTTGCGGCCTGGTACCTGGCATTTCTGTCACCGCCTGTATATGCGATAAGCTCCGGATGGGGATACCCTGACGCCCAGGTGCCATTGTTGTTATAAAGGTCACTTGCAGCATGAATAAGAACCCTTGATTTGAGAGCCATAACAGCTCCTTCGGTTGCCCTCGTTTTATCATGCTGGCTTTCAAGCTTTTCATCGCTGACTGCCTCGTCAAGGTCCGCAATGATGAATTGGACGGTCTGATCGAACGTGCTTCGTGGAATATTGTAATTGTCCCCTACGTTGATTACATAATCTATCAGGGGCACTCCTCCGTATTGAACCAAAAGGATATAGTAAAACCAGCCACGCAGGAAGTGGGCCTCACCCTTCATCTGCTGGCGTTTGGCTTCATCGGGTATGTTGGCAGTCTCTATTTTCTTGAGGAATAGATTGCAGGCCCTGATATTCGAATAGACTTTGCCCCACCACCAGTTATCCATACAATTGGCCCAATTATCAGTGAATGCAGCCTGTTCCTCCGGAGTAATGGTACTGGTAAGAATACGGGTCACCACTCCGTCATTCTGTACTGGCACTGCATCATCAACCAGTGATGCGCTGACATACCATTGGAAAGGATAGGGAATACCCTGGTAAATCCTGAACAGGAAACTTTCTGCCAGGTTTTCATTGCCCCATATAGTTCCATCATCATATTGGTCACCTGGCTGAGTGTCAAGGAAATTTCTCTCACAGGAGACAAGAATAAGAAGTATTGCAGACGATATAATTAATAGTATTCGTTTCATGATTGTATGGTTTTAAAATCTTACTGACAAACCGACAGTAAATACTTTCTGCAGCGGGTATCCCTGTCCTGCAAAACCATCACCCTTAGGTTCCAGTTCCGGGTCATAATCAGAAAAGTCGGGAGACCATGTAAGGATATTCATTCCTCCAACGCTGATTCGCAGATTCTCTATCCCAATCATGCCAGTCAGGTTTCCAGGGAGGGTATAACCAAGTTCCAGGTTCTTAAGACGTAAAAAGTCAGTCTGGCGAAGCCAGTAAGTGTTAGGGTTGACAGAGCTTACCCAGTATTCGTCATTTCGATTGTATGTTCTTGGATAATTGCTGAAAGGATTGCTCTCTGTCCACCGGTTTTCGTAAAATGACCTGAGATAGTTCTGAACACCCTTTCCGCCCAGGTCCTGGACATACCTGACGCCGCCGGCCTGTGCCTGGAGTAAAAATGCAAAATCCAGATTCCTGTAGTTCAATGAAAGATTCAATCCCCCGGTGAGGGTCGGAACCACGTTTTTGTAAATACGTGTCATATCATCCCCGGTGATTTTTCCATCTTTGTTCACATCCCTGAAGATGATGTCACCAGTACGTGCCTCATCAAGGTGCGGATATTTTTCAAGGTCTTCTTGTGTGGCGAAGATCCCTATGGCTTCATAATAGAGTCCTGATTCCATAGGATGACCGGTCTGCTGCTGCCATGGCAGGAATCCTTCGGCCTCGTCGAAGAACAGGACCCTGTTCTTTGCATAGCAGCCATTGAGGCCGATATGAATACCAATATCGTTTATATTATTATTGTATGCGAGTTCAAAGTCGAAACCCTGGTTTCTGACTTTCCCCAGATTTATATCAGGCAGGATTGATACCAGCCCTGTCATTGAGGGAACGGAGGCTGTCTGGGTAATCAGTATCTTTGATCTCAGGTTGTTGAAATAGTCTGCTGTAAAGGTGAGCTTATTGTTCACGAAGGAGACATCTATTCCCAGGTTTATCTGGTCAGCCTCTTCCCACTGTGCCCTTGAATTGCCGGCATGACTCTCAGTGTATGTCTGGTGGTAAACCTGATCAGAGGTGACAAATGAATAGAATACTTGCTGATACAGTGAATAAAACTGGTAGGGATCTATCAGGTCATTGCCGGTTTTGCCCCATGAAGCTCTTAATTTTGCGCTGTTCATTACCCTTCCGATAGAGCTTTTCTTCCAGAAATCTTCCTGTGATAATCTGTATGCCAGAGAGATACCCGGGAAAAAACCCCATCTTGTCTCCGGAGAGAACTTGCTTGATCCCTGGTATCTCCATACAAACTCAGCAATATACTTATTATCATAGCTGTAATTTGCCCGGCCGAAAAAATTCAGCCATCTGTTTGTTCCCGGGTTGGAACCATCAGCATACTGCTGGTTTGAATCTCCAAACCTGAGCTCTTCCGGGAAACTATTGGTGAAGTTTCTCCGTTCAGCTGAAAACCAGTTGGAACTGTTCTCAATCACCTCAAAACCTCCTGTCAGATTGAGGTCATGCAAACCAGAAAGGTTTTTCCTGTAGTCAATAACAGAGTTGACAAGCCATGCACTGCTGAGGGTAAACTGCTGTTTCAGGTTTGATGATCCGTATTGTGCAGAATTTAGAACCGGAGTGCCGGTTTCATCAACCGAGACGCCATCCCATTTGAAAAGAGCATATTTTTTCGAAAAGTATTTTGAGTAATACAATCCCTTGTCCATGGTGCCAGTGGTTGACCATTTCAATCCTTCAACCCATGGGATTTTAATCTCCAGTTTTCCGTTAATATTAAACACATAATTGTCACTATGGTTAGTACCACCGGTTTTTGTGGCCTGCACCATGGGATTATTCTGAGATGTGGGATCCAGAGGGGGCCCTGGCAAGCCGTTTGGCCATGTGGCTATCTGAATCGGAAGGGCAGTCATGAGATCACGGAAAATGGCTGCAGACCAGGCAGTAGGGCTGTCGCGGCTTTCCAGTCTGGCGCTGGCATCAACAGACACTGTTATATTTTCATTGATTCTGAAGTCATTGTTCGCACGCAAATCGTATTGAGCGTATCGGCTGGCACTGTTGTAAAAGAATCCATCCTGCCCCCTGGCAGATACAGATACAAAAGACCTGACTTTTTCGTTACCGCCCGACATTGTAATGTTGCTGTTCTGCTGCATTGACCATGGCTTAAGGACTTCTTTAAACCAATCAGTAGACGGATATCTCCATGGGTCAGATTTGTCTGCAAAGTTCTTAATATCCTCCTGTGAGTAGGTGGGATTTATCTGGTCATAATAATCAACCTCGTTTACCAGAGTTGCATATTCCGCAGCATTGCACAGCACCGGAATCCGTGTTGGCCTTGAAAATCCCATTGTGTAGCCAGCCGTAAAGGCCATCTTGTCAGAGGAGCCTCTTTTTGTTGTAACAAGGATGACTCCGTTGGCGGCTTGAGAACCATAAATAGCAGCAGAAGCATCCTTAAGGACGGAGATGCTTTCAATTGTTGACGGATCAAGTCGTTCCAGTGATCTGTTTGGTACACCATCAACAACTATCAGTGGTGAGTTGTTATTCAGTGTGCTTCTTCCTCTGATGAACAGTGTGGAGTAATCTTCGCCTGGTTCTCCACTCTGACCCACTGCCACCAATCCGGCAACCTTTCCTGCAACTGCATTGGTGACGTTGAGAGCAGGTGAAGCTGCAATTTCACCCCCTTTGACCACGGCAACAGAACCTGAAATGGTTGTTTTCTTCTGAGTTCCGTAGCCAACTATAACAACGTCTTCAATAACAGATACTTCAGGTTCCATCTGGATGTTTATGACACTTTTTCCGTCTAGCTTAATTTCCTTCGTCATGTATCCGACGAAGGAGAATTGAAGTACTGCATTCAGCGAACTCACTTTTATCAGGAATTCTCCTTTTGCATCTGTTACATCGGCATTGTAGGTGCCCTTTTCAATGACGTTAACCTCCGGCATCGGGAGACCTGTTTCATCAGTAACTGTACCAGTGATTACGACTTGAGGAGGTCCGGAAGGAGAGGTATTCTCATTCGGCCATGACGGCAGCAGGCTATAACTGTTTCCCGCTTTTGCCTCACTTGTCAGCAGCATTATTGCCATGATCTGAATGATCATCAACGAACACAGGGCAGGATGTTTCATAGTGGTTGATTATTTTACTTCGGGGAACAAGTAAGATTGTTATATGTCACATAACAAATCTAGGCGATCATAATGGACATGTATAGCAGAAAAGAGCCTTTTAATAACAAAATTGTCAATCCCCCGGAACCCAAAGATCAGCTGCAATTTTTTTTTGTAATTTGGAATGAATTTTACGATGTTTTTATCATTGACAATGTGCCTGACGTCAAAACCGGCTATACTGTTTTCTTTTTTTCTACTTTTCTCCACGCTGTTAAAGGCGCAGGAATTTGTACACTATGATATAACCGATGGCCTCTCTGGTATTGAAGTGAATGATATCAAAGAGAATGAGAACTTTCTGTGGATAGCTACTACTGAAGGACTCAACCGCTTCGACGGCAGAAATTTCAGAATATACAAGAGAGAAGACGATACTGAAAATACCCTGAGCGAGAACAATATAGAGACTCTGTTTTTTGATTCACGAGGCATTCTGTGGATTGGTCTCAAGACAGGAGGTGTAGACCTTTATGATCCTCGTTATGACAGGTTTATGCATCTTAAAGATCTGATAAACATTCCATGTCCTTCCAGAGTGATTACAATTATTGAGGATTCCTGGCAAAATATATGGCTTGGAACCTGGGAACAGGGTGTCTACAAGCTTGTTCCTGAAGTCCGTGGAGGAAATACATTCAGGGCTGAAGTTCATTTCCCGAAATATATTGTGTCAGCCTTGACTGAGAAACCGAAAGGTTATGTGAGAATTGGCACATATTCAGGAATATTTGCCTATTCATTGAAAGAAAACAGATGGGCTGACACTGCCCTGTACAATATGGCAGTCACCCAGTTTCTTGACAGGGGCTCCGAGAACTCTCTGTGGTGTTCAACATGGAGTTCTGGTCTGGTAGAGATAGCATGGGATAGTCACAGGCCTGAAGCTGTTTCGGTAGAGCAGTCATTCAAAGGAGAAAAGTACAGGTCAATTCACCGTATCCTGAATGCTGGCGATGATAGTCTATACCTTGGAACATGGGGTGAAGGGCTCAAGGTAATGGATATCAGGAAGCCTGATCTGATTGCACCTCTGGCCCCTGAAAGCTGCAAGGCGTCACTGATAAACTGTCTCTACCGGGATCGGTATAATAATATATGGATAGGGTCGTATGGTGGTGGTCTGTACAGATTCTGCCCGGAACGTGATTTTATTACCTATTTCCCGCAGGAGGAACCACTCCCTGCTCCCGCAATTGCCGTAGCTGACTTTGGTTCAGGAATGTTGCTGGCAGGTACTCAGGGCAGAGGTATATATCTGTGTGATCTCCGCAGCAATGCCATGATGCCAAAATTTGGCAACAATCCTGACCCTGATTTCAGGAATTATATTTTATCACTCTGGTCCGATAATGCTTTTGTCCTGGCCGGTCATGACGGACAGGGTGTTCCGTATTATAACGGTAAAGAAAGGGAGCCCGGTTTTAACTTTCTTGAGCTTTCCGGCATCAACCAGCTTGAAAAGGCAACTGCCTTTTTCCCTGACGGACAAGGGACACTCTGGGTAGGGACAAAACAAAACGGGCTTTTCTCGGTATCTTATGATCCTGTAAGCCTTAAGCCGGGAAAGTTCATTCATCATGACAATTTCGGCAGAGATGAGATTACCGGATTTGCAGGGCTTTCAGAAAACAGATTATTAATATCTTCTCACAAAGGTCTTTTTATCTTTAATACTCTCCAGAATGTAATTGAAAATGAAGGCAGTATAATTGTTGATGAACTTGTATATTGTATTTCCAGGGATGATGTAAACAGGTGCCTTTGGATTGGAACGTCAACCGGTTTGATGACTATCAGCCTTGACGACCCGTACAAAGCAAGGAAGGTCCTGCCGGGAGATCTTCTGCCTCAGGGTGCAATACGTCAGATGGTAAGAGACAGTGGTAATAACATCTGGTTCACAATCAGCGACAGGTTGTTCTGTCTTACAGGGACCGGATCACGTCTATACGAACTGAACCGTTCCGTTTTTGAAGACAGGGCGATATTATCCTGTACTACTGCAGATATAGGAGGAGATGAAAACCTGGTGTTCGGAACAAGTGACAGGCTTGTGATCATTAATCCTGCATTAGTCCTCAGGCAGGCTTCCAGCCCTGGTATCTTGTTCACAGGCCTTGAAATTGACCATCTTAAAGTACCTGTAGGTTCCAGAATCTACAGGCAGGTTGTACTAAGCGAGGCATCGGAGTACGTGAAGTCCATAAGGTTGTCGCACAAATCAAAATGGATATCCTTTCACTTCGTGGAAAAGGAATGGGGTATCTCCCGAAGCAGATACCAGTACAGGCTTAAAGGATTCAGTGATAAATGGCAAAATCTTGATATTTCAATGCCAATCACATTCTCACAGCTTAATCCTGGAAGATATAATCTGGAAATCAGGGAATATGATGCATCGGAGGAACAAGAGGTTCTTTGGTCCCTTGATATTCTGGCGCTTCCGTTGTGGAGAAACGCAGAGTGGTTTTATGCCCTTCTGGCAATTGTGATACTGGGAGCCATGGGAGTCACAACACTCATTCTGACAAGGTACTACAGAAAGCGACACATGAAAAGACTTCATGAGATTGAGAAACAAAAAGCAGATGAATTATTGAGGGAAAAGGAGAGCTTCTTTACAGGTCTTTCTCATGATGTCATGACCCCGCTTTCACTTATTATTTCGCCGGTTAATGACTTGCTTAGAACTAGTCCTCCTGATGATCCCAGAAAAGAGAAGCTCGAAATAATAAGCAGGAATACCTCCTTTCTCTCTGATATTTTCGGAACCATACTTGATTTCAAAAGGGTTGAACTGGCTGACAATACAGTTAAGGAAACAGAGGTGGAGATAATTTCATTCTGCAGAATTGCATTGAATGCATTCGAATACCTGGCAAAGTCACGCAGAATCGATCTGAAATACAAACCGGATATTGAATCCCTTAAAATTCTGACAGACAGGGTGAAGATTGAAAGGATACTATATAATCTCCTGAGTAATGCCATAAAGTTCACACCTGACGGTGGGGAAGTATCACTTGAGGTTATAACAGAAACAGCTGGGAGCCTGGTCTTGATTGTAAGTGATACCGGATGCGGAATAGACCCGAGGAACAGTATTGTATTTGAAAAATTCTACAGAAGCCCAAAGCATACATCATCATCAAATCCTCACGGTCTTGGTCTGGGTCTGTACATAGTCAAAGAATTTGTAGCCATTCTTGGAGGCACTATTTCAGTAAATTCAACGCCCGGTTCAGGAACAAGAATCATCATCACAATCCCCTGCAAGCCAAGCCCGCAAGGAGTAATGTCATCTGACGATAAACAGTCAGTGACAATCAACGAAGAGGTTCCGACAATCCTGGTGGTTGAGGATAACGATGAGATGAGAGATTACGTCGGGAAAAAACTCTCAGAAGGGTTTAATGTAATTATGGCACGAAATGGGATAGAAGCCCTTGGAATTATTGAGAGATATCTTCCGGAAATAGTAATCACTGACGTAATGATGCCTGAGATGGACGGTATAATCCTGTGCAAGCACCTCAAAGGGAATGACCGCTATTCTGATCTTTTTGTTGTAATGCTTTCAGCCAAAACCTCAACAGAAGATGAAATGCTCGCATACAAGGCAGGGGCTGACATATATCTTCGAAAACCACTTGACACGGCACTGCTCCTCAGCCAGATGAAGAACATCCATGCTACACGTCAGGCTCGAAAAAGCCAATTAATGGCTAGTCTGCTATCAGAGGAGGGTACCGAGATTGAGCTCGATCCCAGGGAAACTTTTGTCAGGAAAGCGATGAAGGTGATTGAGGAAAACATCATGGATGCAGAGTTCAAGGTTGATAACTTTGCGGCAGAAATGAATATGAGCAATACTGTACTTCACAGGAAGTTCAGACTCTATGTCGGAACCACTCCAAATCAGTTCATCCGGCTTGTCAGACTGAAACGATCGGTGTTTCTTCTCAGAGACAGTGATTATACTATTGCAGAAATTGCAAACCTGACGGGATTCAATCAGTCGCACTACTTTATAAAATGCTTCCGTGGAGTATATAATGAAACCCCCGGAAGTTTCAGGGAAAAATGCAGAAACCTGAAAGAGTGAGGGTGCTCTGAGAAGAAGAGAATTATTCAGGACCAGTATGCCTTGTGCAATAGCTGCGGGACATTTCGCGAGAGCAAGCTTACAGATAATTCCTTTTCGGACGAAGAAAGATTATTTATCCGCATGTTTGCCTAATTTTGTGACCGGCTTGCATTTTGTAAGGTACTTTCATACACACAGAACTATTCTGACAGCTTTTCCGTTAAACAACAATATCAGTTATGACTGGCGTGAACCCATATGCATTAAATACAGAAACACCTGTTTATATAATCTTCAGTCATGTGGGTTTCATCATACCCTGAAAATCAAAACTACATCATGATGAAAAAAGGAATTAAAATTACCGTAATCATACTCGTGACACTGCTGCTGACAGTGATGGCAGCGGCAATCATAATTCCTGTAGCTTTTAAGGACAAAATAAAGGAGAAGGTTGAAAATGTCCTGAATGAGAAACTCACTGCAAAAGTCTCTTTTGACAATTACAGGCTGAACCTGTTCAGAGCCTTTCCAAACGCCTCCTTCTCTCTTGTTGACCTGAGTGTGACCGGAACCGGCGACTTCGAGGGAGATACCCTCGCCTCAGTGAAGTCGGCAGGAATAGTAATAAACCTCAGAAGTATCTTCGGTGACGGCGGTTATGAAATCAAGTCTGTCATCATTGATAAACCATTTGTCAATGCCATCATTAACAATGCCGGGAAAGCCAATTGGGATATTGTAAAGGAAACTCCGGAAGAAGGCTCCGGTGATCAGACCGTTGCCGACGCCACAACCGGAGAAGATACCGAAGGCGAGGAACCTTCCGACCTGAAGCTGATGCTTCGGAAATTTGCGATTAACGACGGACGAATAGGTTACACTGACCATGAGTCAGATATGCAGGTTGCCGTTAATGATCTCAGTTTCCTGCTTTCAGGAAACCTGAGCGGTTCACAGAGCGTGCTTGATCTTG
>Ga0302247_1000831_pt1 | contig 26357 bp, 18 predicted proteins | sample AAG_UR_Ile_MG_FD_193529 | JGI IMG/M metagenome (GOLD analysis project Ga0302247, IMG submission 193529) | Enriched activated sludge microbial communities from anaerobic digester in WTTP, New Holstein, Wisconsin, United States - AAG_UR_Ile | ecosystem: Engineered > Bioreactor > Anaerobic >...
TCTTCTCGGTGGCCGCCAAGCTGGGCTACACCGATACCATCCTGCTGGCCACGGGGAACAACCACCGGCACGTGGACGCCATCGTCGAGGAGGTCCGAGGTCGCCTGATCCAGGCGAAGCAGGAGATCCTCGGGGTCGAGGGCCGCGAGCAGGGCGAGTGGGTGCTGCTCGACGCCGGCGATCTGATCGTCCACGTCATGCAACCCGCCGCCCGGGACTATTACCTGCTCGATCAGGCATGGGCAGATTGCAAAGTCAATCCTAAATGAAGTGGTTCCTGTACAGCGTGGGGCACGAGAAGGCGGATCCCCTGGAACCGTTGGTGCAGGAGTACGCCGCCCGGGTCGCGCGCAAGGTCCCCCTCACGGTCAAGGTGTTTTCCGACGAGGCGCGGCTGGAGAAGGCCATCGGCGAGGGGCGTGTGCGCGTGGTGCTCACCGAGCACGGCGAGCAGGCGGCGTCCTCGGAGGCGTTCGCCAGCCGCGTGCAGCGGCTGCTCGCCCGGGAGAACCGCGACGTGGTCTTCGTGATCGGCGGCGCCCACGGGCACTCGCCGGAGTTCCTCGCCAGGGCCCACGAGCGCTGGTCGCTCTCGAACCTCACCTTCCCCCATCGCGTCGCCCGCCTGCTCCTCATGGAGCAGCTCTACCGGGCGCTGTCCATCCTCGCGAACGAACCGTATCATCATTGAAAAGTTAGAACTTGGCGGTGGCGATGATGGCGGCGCCGAACTTGTTGCCGTCCTCGAACTCGCGCTTGGCGGTGCCGTTGGGCAGGGTCTTGAGGGTGGTGAAGTTGGGATCGAGCTGGTAGAGCACCACGAAGGACAGGGCCATCATGTCCGAGAGGTCCCACTTCAGGCTGAGCTTGGTGCCGAAGATCGGCATGGCCTCTTCGCCGTCGGGGAGCACGGAGAGCTCGCCCTCGTTGCGCACGACGATGGTGCGCACGCCCAGATCCACGTCGGAGGCGCCCGTGGAGGTCGTCAGGTGCACCTGCGCGGTGGAAGGCATCTGCACGCCCACGGTGAGGCCCAGGGTCATGTGCAGGGCGGGGAAGTAGTAATCGCCACCCAGGGCGGCGAAGAGCTCGGGGGAGGTCTCGAGCTCGCCGCTCATGGCCTGGTAGGGGACGTACGAGGGCACGTTGAGCAGGATGAAGGACAGGGAGCGCGAGAACAGGGTGAAGGTGAGCCGCGCCAGATCCTTCTGGAGCTTGAAGTTCAGCGCGCCGGCGTAGGCGGGCTGCATGATGGTGTCGCCGTAGTTGTCCGGGTCGGACAGGGACTGGGCCATGAAGTTGCCCTCGAGGGAGAGCAGGTAGTGCAGCCCGGGCTTGTAGGACGGCTTCGTGAGCAGGCTGTCCACGAACTCCTGGTCCGAGCGGAACAGGCGCAGGTCGGCGCTCATGCCGAGCTTCATGCCGTTCATGTAGGCGATGCGGCCGGAGGCGCCCACGAGCTGGACCATCTCGCCCTCGACGCCCAGGTTGGGGTTCTGACCCATCTGGAAGTAGCCGCCGTTACCCTCGACGGAGAGCTTGTCCGACGGGGTCCAGCCGAAGCCGCCGAGCATGGCGTAGACGGTCTCGCTCTCGCGGCCCTGGTTGGATCCGGGGGGCGGGTTGGTGAGGACCTTGGCCGTCTTGAAGCCCAAAAAGGCGTACATGTCCGGGGTCCGGTAGTTGAATTTGATGCCCGGGGTGAGCTGCTTGGAGGCCGCCGCGAAGGTGTCGGCGCCGCCCCAGGTCAGGTCGTACAGGTAACCCAGGCGGAAGCGGTCGGTGGACACCGGGAACATGGTGACCGAGAACTCGCCGCGGCCGGGCTCCTGGTACTTGACCAGCAGGTAGGTGCCCGCGTCCTGGAGCTTGCCGTCACGGGACGAGGAGAAGTCGTAACGCGTGACGATGGCGCCCTCGGTGGTGAGCCCGGGGATGTAGCCCTTGAGCTTCTTGTAGAGCACCAGGTGGAACTGGTTCTCGCGGCCCGTGCGCGCGGAGTCGAGGTTGTCGAAGAACAACTCGTAGCCGGGGCGGTTGCCGAAGCCCGGCAGCGGGCTGTCGATGATCGTCTCGCCGGCCTTGTGCAGGAAGTCGTCGTCCCCGAGGATGAACGCGATGCGGGTGTCGACGAAGTAGCGCTCGGGGGCCAGGAACTCGGGCATCGGCATCAGGGAGCGTTGCTCGCGGCGCAGGCGGCGGCGCCAGGCGCGCTCCTCGGGCGTCATGTTCTTTTCCTGGTCGGTGACGTCCTCGTCGGTCTTGGCGTCGCCGGGCTTGGCCCCGTCGGGCTTGGCTTCAGGCTGGCCTTCGGGCTTGACCTCGGGCTGGCCCTCGGGCTTCGCCGAAGGCCCTGCCTCGGTGCCGGGGACCGGCGTGGCGTCGGTGGTGCCCGTCTGGGCCAGGGCCCAGGAGGGGATCAACAGGGTGAACAGCAGCAGGAAACGGGAAAAAGTACGCAAGGGAACCTCCATTCTCCTCGAAAAAGTGTCTAGTCCTCGCACTCGGCTTCGGTGAAGCAGATGTCGCGGGCGTCCCTGGGCAGGATGATCCAGCCCGGGGCGCCGAAGTCCAGGTGTTTGAGCATGCCGCGGACACGGTAGATCGACAGGCCCAGGCTGCCCTCGGCCTCGGGGTCGAAGGGCACGATGCCCTGGGACACCACGCCCACCTCCACGCCGCCCACGTCGACGGTCCACGTGAAGTAGATGTCGTAGTCCTCCTTGACGACGCAGCCGACCTCGTCGCCGCAGTCGAACTTGCAGTTCTTCTCCTCGGGGATGGCGTAGTCGATGACGCCGTCGCCGTTGGCGTCGCAGCGCAGGAACTCGGAGGACGCGGTGACGTTGCGGACCTCGACCAGCGCGCTCTCGAGCTTCTCCATGGCGAGCAGGTCGCCCACCAGGGCGCCGGTGATCTCGGCCGCGGCGGGCAGAAAGGCGGTGCACTTGGGCTCGCCCACGGTGCAGAACGCGTCCCCCGCCTCGCAGCGGTCGACCTCCCAGAGCGGGTTCTTCATCTCGGTGTAGCCCTGGAACTCGTCGATGGCGCCCTGGATCGAGAGGATGCAGTCGCCCCGGCTGGTCTCCTCGGGGGTGCTGAAATTGTAGATGTAGAGGTGGGCGTAGTCGGGCATGGCCGGATCACACACGTCCGTCATGTTGAAGCCGGCCACGGAGATGGCGGTGACCACCAGGCGGCTCTCGCCCGGTGCGCAATTGGCCGTGCCCAGGTAGGGGTCGCCGTCGATGGTGACGCGGAAACCGGCGAGGGGGCTGGCCTCCTTGTCGCGGCTGCCGTCGGTCACCAGGCTCTCGTCCCAGGGGCGCTGGATGTCGGCGAGCCGGGGATTGTGGAAGTGGAGCGCGTCGGTGACGCCCACGGCGCCGGTGCCGGGCTGCGGGTTGTCGTCGTCGGGGGCGTAGCAGCCCTGGGCGGGGAACAGCGAGGCGCAGGCGGCCGTGGCGGCGTTGGGGGCGGGCTCGTAGCCCATGTCCTCGACCATCAGGCGCAGGGCGCCGAAGCCGCCGCGGAAGGTGACGTCCCCCTCCCACACGCCGCCGTTGAGCGCGACCACCAGGACCTTGCGATTGTCCGGGAGCAGGTGGACGTCGGGCCCGCTGATGAACATGCCCGAGGGCACGGTGGTGATCACCACGGACTTGTAGAAGTTCCCGGCCGTCTGGCGGTCCTCGTCCAGGGCGCGGACCCGGACCCGCGTGGTGAAGGCGTCCTCGGCCAGGGAGAACGGACAGGCGTCCTCCTCGGTGAGGCCGCAGGCGGGCGGGTTCACGTAGGTGACCTCGAAGGAGAGGACGTCGCGCTCGAGGGTGACGGTCTCGGTGCAGGCGAACGGAAATGCGAACAGCGTGAAAAGGAGCAGTTTCTTCATGGTTTTCCTACTCGTAGGAGGGATACACGCGATCGATGCGGCCTTCTTCTCGGGCCTCGATGCAGGGCAGCCGGATGCACATCTCGAGGGCGGACAGCATCAACTGGCGTTCGCAATTGATGCGCTCGTCGGAGTTCCGCTCCAGGTACGAGCAGTCCTTGACCAGGGCCTCGGCCACCTGCTCGGAGCAGGCCGCGTAGCGCGACTGGGAGTAGCGCAGGCTGTCGATGAAGTCGCCGAAGGCGTCCTTGAACTCGGCCAGCGTCTGGGAGCCCGCGGCGGACTTGATGCCCTCGATGCGGTCGAGTTCTTCGTCGGGGAGCGAGGCGCCGCAGCCGGGGTAGTTGATGAACATGTAGTCGATGACGGCGTCGCGCAGGGGGATGCCCGTGTTGTACTGCGTGGTGTTGAACTGCAGCACGCGGAATCCGGAGCCGCCGGCCGCGATGTAGTCGTTGGCGGCCAGGGTGTAGGAACTGAGCATGGTGATGGGGCGCCCGCAGCCCTGGGGGGTGCAGAGCTCGCCGGCAGGGCAGCAGCCGCCCTCGCCGAACGCCGTGCCCGAGGGGCAGGACACGGCGGGCTCGTAGGCGTCGTCGCAGGTGTCGGCGCCGCCGGCGGGGCCGCCGGAGACGCAGCGCAGGCCGTCAAACTGGCACATGGGCTTCTCGGTGTCGGGGTTCACGCCGTAGCGGGCGGGATCGGAGAAGCGGGCGCCGCCGATGGTGATGCGGTGGGCGCTCTCGTAGGACTCGGGATCTTTGTACGGCGGGCGCACGGTCTCGTTGCAGTTCATCACGAAGTTGACGCCGGCGACCTGGGCCTGGGCCTGGCAGCCGCGCCGGGCCGAGCGCAGGGCGACGTAGTCGAGCAGCTGCTTGACCTCGGAGCCCGAGAGGGTCAGCGTGGTGATCGTGTTCTCGAAGGGAAAAACATTGTACATGGTCTCAATCGTCACCGGTCCCGCCTCGATGTCAGAGCGGATGCCCAGGGTGTTGGTGAGCGCGAAGTCGGTCTCGACGCGGCGCCGGGTCTGGATGGACGCGGACACGACGTTGCCCAGGGCGGAATCGCCGTAGCCGGTGGCGAAGCGGCGGATCTTCACCGGCGCGAACGCGATGAAGCGGGTCAGCGGCAGGTGCCGGTACAGAAGCGGCTTGTACCAGTCGAGGATGCGCTGGGTGTCGCCGTCGAACTGGTCCACCGGGATGCGGTTGTCCATGGGGTGGATGATCTGGCGGAAGGCCTTGAGCTCCCAGCCGTTGAGGGCCCAGAGAGCCTCCTCGCGGGCGTCGCCGGAGGTGGGGGCCTCGGGGCGGCCGAAGACGGTGTCCATCTGGCCCACGAATTTCAGGAAGGCGCCCGAGTGCATCAGCGGCACCGAACGGGAGCTCTTGTACGTCACCGACAGGAGCTCGCCCTGGGCATTGCGGGTGGTCTCCAGGCAGCCGCGGCGCTCCATGAAATCGATCAACTGCGGGCAGGACGGGTCGGGGCGGCAGTCCCGGATGACCTCGGGCGGGGACAACACGATGTGCAGGTGGCCGCCGAAGACCACGTCGATGCCCTCGGTGTTGGCGATGATCTGCTCGTCGCCGGGCAGCCGCTGGTGGGAGACGCACAGCGCGTCGGGGGTCACGCAGTCCTCGCCCTCGGGGCAGTTGTCGGGATCCTCGATGTAGATCTGGTCGTCCCCGCCGCGCTCCATCTGCTTCTCGGAGCGCAGGCCCAGGTGGCTGACGACCACGATGACGTCGGTCATCGGGCGCAGGTAGTCGACGTAGAACTGGATCATTTCGATGGTCTCCACCGGGGTCACACCCAGGGAGTTGCCGCCCTCGTACATGGAGACGATGGAGCCCAGAGAGCCGGCCCCGATGATGCCCACGCGCAGGCCTTCGGCGTTGGTGATCGTGTAGGGATGGGTGACCTTGGCCAGGGGGCTGGCGCCCGGGGTGTTGGGGTTCTCCATGGCGTAGTTCATGTTCAGCATGGGGAACCGGGCGAACTCGATCGTCTTGTCGACGTAGTTGGTCACGCCCATGTCGAACTCGTGGTTGCCCACCGCGAAGGCGTCGACGCCCAGCATGGAGTACAGGATGAACTCCACCTCGCCGAGGTACTCGTTGAAGATGGGGGCGCCCTGGAACACGTCGCCGGAGTCCACGTGGACCACGCGGCCGCCGGCGGCCCGGATGCGCTTGATCAGCGTCGCCGCCCGGGCGGCACCTCCCACGTTGGGTGAGTTCTCGTCGAGGCCGAGGGCCTTGTCCTGCTCGCCCACCTGCAGGTAGTACGGCAGCAGGCGGGAGTGCCAGTCCGACGTGTGGATGAAGGTGATCTTGATGTCGTGGCCCTCGAGGTCGGCCATCTCGGTGTCCTTGAGACAGCCAGAGAAGAAGAGGGAACCGGCGACCAGGGAGAGTAGAAAAGTGTGTAGACGGAACATAAACGCCTCCGGACCCTTGAACATAACTACTTGAACCAGCGCATGCAATGGCAAAGGTCAATTCTCCCATATTTAATTGGGGCCGGGTCGGCGAACTTGCCAACCCCCGCGGTTGTGTGGTATCTCCGACCACTATAATGGAGGCGCGGATGCCGTCGGTCGAGCGCGAACACTGGAAATCCTCCCTGGGCTTCGTCCTGGCGGCCGCGGGCAGCGCGGTCGGCCTCGGGAACATCTGGCGTTTCCCCACCCTCACCGGCCAGAACGGCGGCGGGGGCTTCGTGCTGCTGTACGTCTCCATCGTGCTGCTGGTGGGCCTGCCGCTCATGTATGTGGAGCTCTCCATGGGGCGGGCCGCCCAGCGGGGGCCCGTGGGCGCCTTTCGCGCGCTGGCCCCCCACCGCGCCTGGCGGCTGCTGGGCTACCTGTTCGTGCTCACCGGCATCGTGATCCTGTCATACTACGGTGTCGTGGCCGGCTGGACGCTGAAGTATTTCTGGGTCGCCATCACCGAAGGCTTCAAGAAGGGGAGCTCGGAGCCCTATTTCGTGAGCTTCACCAAGAGCGGCGGCGCCCAGATCGGTTTCTTCCTCGCGTTCCTCGCGCTCACCGCGGGCATCGTCTTCTTCGGGATCAAGGGGGGCATCGAGCGCATGAGCACGGTGCTCATGCCCATGCTGTTCATCCTGCTGCTGCTGCTCATCGTGTATGCCCTCACGCTGCCCACCGCGGTGGACGGGTTGTGCTTCTACCTGATCCCCGATCCGTCCTCCATCTCCGGCAAGACCTTCGTGTTCGCCGCGGGGCAGGCCTTCTTCTCCCTGTCCCTGGGCATGGGCGCCATGCTCACCTACGGCAGCTACCTGAGCCCCGGCACCAACCTGGTGCGCGCGGGTCTGGTCGTCGTCCTGTGCGACACGGCCGTGGCGGTCATGGCCGGCCTGCTGATCTTCCCGGTCCTCGGGGGTGCGCCCGACAAGAGCGGCCCCGGGCTGGTGTTCGTGGTGCTCACCGATCTGTTCGCCACGCTGCCGGCCGGCCGGTTCGTCGGGGCCCTCTTCTTCCTGCTGCTGGCCATCGCCGCCCTGACCTCGACGATCTCGCTGCTCGAGGTCGCCGCGTCCTATTGGATGGACGAGCGCGGGTGGTCCCGGAAGAAGGCGGTGGGCGTCACGGCGGGGCTGGTCCTGCTCCTGGGCGTCCCCAGCGCCCTGTCCCTGGGAGCCGTGGGCGGGCTGGGCCACGTCCTGTCCATCGGCGGCAAGGCGCTGGGATTCCTGGATCTCATGGACTTCTTCTTCGGGAACGTCTCCCTCACGCTGGGCGGTTTCCTCCTGATCCTGTTCGCCGTCTTCGCCTGGAAGCGTCCGCGCTTCGAGGCCGAGCTCTACGAGGGGGCCACGGTGCCGCCGGTGGCCCGGAAGATCCTGTTCTACGTGCTGGCCGTGGTCGCCCCCCTGTGCCTCGGGAGCATCCTGGGCTACATGCTGATCACCGGCCAGACGCTCGGTTGACGATATGGTTTAGGTGAAATTTGACGACCACCCCCCACTGTCCGAACTGCGGCTTGAGACTGGAGACCGGTTCGCGCTTCTGCGGCGCCTGCGGCGCCCAGTTGGCCGCCACGCCGGTGTCCTCGGGGGGGGGCGCCACCGTGCATGGGAGTCAGATCACGCCCGACACGCTGTCCCGGGCCCCCATGACGCTCATCGGCCACATGGTCGGGGAGTACCGCGTGACCCATTTCCTGGGCAAGGGCGGCATGGGCTGGGTGTTCGCCGCCGTGCACCCCATCATCGGCAAGAAGGTCGCCATCAAGGTCCTCAAGACCACGTTCTCCCAGGAGCCCGAGGTGGCCAACGCCTTCATCAACGAGGCCAAGGCGGCCAACGCCATCGGCAGCCGGCTGATCGTTGATATATTTGCATTTGGACAATTACCGGCGGGCAACCTGTATTTCGTCATGGAGCTGCTCGAGGGCGAGAGCATGGCCGCCTACCTCTTCCGCGAGGGGCGGCTCTCCTTCGCCGACGCCCGCATCATCTTTCCGATGATGCTCGAGGCCCTCGAGGCGGCCCACTCCCACGGCATCGTGCACCGGGATCTGAAGCCGGAGAACGTCTTCCTGATCACGAAGGACGGCATCCCGGTGGATCTGCGCCTCCTGGACTTCGGCATCGCCAAGTTCAACGCCGAGCAGCCGTCCTTTCTGCGGACCCAGGCCGGCATCATCAAGGGGACGCCCCTCTACATGTCCCCCGAGCAGTGCCGCGCCGCGGACACCACGGCCGCCTCGGACATCTACAGCCTGGGGATCATGCTGTACCAGGCGTTCACCGGCCGGGTGCCGTTCAAGAGCAACTCCTACGGGGAGTTGATCGCCGCCCACCTCTCCGAGGAGCCCCAGGCGCCCTCCATGGTCGCCCCCATGCCCCCGGCGCTGGAGGACCTGATCCTGGCCTGCCTGAGGAAGGATCCCCAGGCGCGCCCAGCCTCGGCCAGCGAAGTGAATCGCCGGCTGTCCGGGCTCCTGGACGCCGAACTGACGGCGCCCGCCCGCGAGGAGGCCCGGGTCCGTCGCCGGTTTCGGCGGGTGATGGCGATCTCCCTCGTGGTCCTGCTGGGGGCGGGCGCCGCCCTGGGCTGGTGGCTCTGGCCCCGGGAGTCCGGGACGGAGGCTGCACCGCCGGCCCCCGCGACGGTGACCCGGCCCCTGCGGGTGATGACGGCCCATCCGGCGGTGGTCAACACCGAGCTGGCCGCGGGCTTCACTTTCTGGCTCGCCGAGCTGGGCTACCCGCCCGTCGAAATCGAATGGGTGGTGCAGAAGGACGATCTCGGGTCCATCCAGGCCCAACTGCGCAGCGCCATCCTGCAGAAGCGCAGCGGCGAGCTGGACGTGATGATCGGCGGTGGTGAGAGCCTGCACCGCACCCTCGCCCGCCCCGACTGCGTCACGGCCGGAAAGGTGAAGGAACCCTGCTCCCAGGTGGCCATCGATCCCGCGGGGCTCGTGCCGCACGTCCCCCCTAAACTGGTCGGAAACGACCTGTACGATCCGGAGGGACGCTGGTACGGGGTCACCCTCTCGGGGTTCGGGATCGTGTGCAACGAGAAGGCCCTCGAACGCCTGGGCCTCGCCTTCCCGGCGACCTGGGAGGAGCTGGCCGATCCCCGCTTCTTCCAGCGCGTGGTGGCGGCCGATCCCAAGTTGTCCAGCTCCACGCTCATGGTCTTCGAGATGATCCTGCAGGCGCACCCATGGCCCGACGCCTGGCGCATCCTGGTGGGGCTGGGCGCCAACGTGCGCGAAGCCTGGCTGACCTCCTCCCAGGGCGTCCTGCAGAAGCTCGCCGACGAGCCCGAGCTCGCCTGCGGCCTGGCCATCGATTATTTCTACCACCTGGAGAAGGATGAGCTGGAGAAGACCAGCGGGGTGCGGCTGCGCTTCGGCATCCCGGAGAAGACCGCCTACCTGACCCCCGACCCGGTCTCGGTCCTGTCGCGGGCGCCCAACCTCGAGCCGGCCCGCCTGTTCCTGCGCTACCTGTTCACCGAGGGCCAGCGGCTGTGGATGCTGCCGAAGGGGGCCAAGTGGGGGCCCCGGGACCACGCCGTGCTGCGGTTGGCCGTGGACGCGAGATTGTACCGCGAACCCGGGACGTACACGTTCTACATGGACCCCTTCTCCGCGAAGCCGCCGCAGGTTTTCGCCTCGGATCTGGCGGTGCGCCGCAAGCCGCTGTTGTCCATCCTGCTGCAGGCGGCGCTGGTGCTCAACCACCGGTCCCTTCGGGAGGCCTGGCAATTTCGCTTGGAAAAAGGGGATCTTTCGGTGAAACTGAGGCGCCTGCTCCTGCCGGTCACCGAGGAGCAGTTCCAGAAGGCGGTCGTCGGCGGGGCGCCCTCCGACGTCCTGGAGTTGAAGAACCTGGAGACCCGCTGGATGAACGAGTTCACCCGGGTCTACAAGCAGCTCGGAAAATAGCGGCCGATTGAGGAGAGTTTGAATGTCTAAGAACATCGATCCGTTGACCCTCGACGCGGGATCCCCTGAGAACCCCTCGATCTTCGGCAAGTACGTGCTGCTGGGCCTGGTGGCCCGCGGCGGCATGGCCGAGGTGTATCGCGCCAAGCGCCTGAAAAAGGATGAGGGCTTGATCGCCCTCAAGGCCATGCGGACCAAGCTGCTCAAGGAGCAGAAGTACATCGACATGTTCCTGGCCGAGGGGACGTTGGGCCGCATGCTCCAGCACCCCAACATCGTGGAGACCTCCGAGGGCGGTCGCCACAAGAACGTGTACTTCTTCACGATGGAGTACATCGCGGGCAAGGATCTGACCCACGTCCTGCGCAAGGTCCAGCTCGCCGATCAGCGCCTGCCGGTGCCTGTGGCCGTCTACATCGCCCAGAAGAGCGCCGAGGCCCTGCATTACGCCCACACCCTCACCGACAAGGACGGCAACTGCCTGAACCTGGTCAACCGCGACGTCAGCCCCTCGAACATCCGCATCTCCTACGACGGGGAGGTGAAGATCATCGACTTCGGCATCGCCCGCGCGAAGAACCGGGCCACCTCCGAGATCGGCACCCTCAAGGGAAAGTTCAGTTACATGTCCCCCGAGCAGATCCGCGGGCTGCCGCTGGACGGCCAGACCGACATCTTCAGCCTGGGCATCGTGCTCTACGAGATGCTGACGATGGAGCGCCTCTTCAAGGGCGAGAGCGAGACCGTGCTCATGGAGAAGGTCCGGCAGTCGGTGATCCCGCCCCCGTCGACGATCAACAAGCGCGTCTCCCCCGAGCTCGACGAGGTCGTGCTCCGGGCGCTGGCGCGAGACAAGAAGGCTCGGTACCAGACCGCCGGCGAGCTCGCCGAAGCGCTGTTGAAGATCCTGACGCCGTACAAGTTCTCCGTCAACGAGCTGGGCGATCTCATGAAGCGCCTGTTTCACGACGACTACCTCAAGGATCGCGAGGTGGCCCAGATCGCCGCCACCCTGGACAGCCAGTTCCAGATGGTCGACACCGGCAAGACCGAGAGCTTCGAGTCGCTGATCAGCGAGAACTTCGACGTCACCGGCATCATGGAGATGGAGGTCGACATGGACCCCTGGGAGGAGGAGGAGGGTGAGGAAGCCTCCCCGGACGACGAGGCGGTCCCGACCCCGCCCCCCGCGCCCCCGAGCGAGTTCATGACCCTCGACCCGGCGCCGCCGGAGCCTGCGCCCCCGGCCCCGAAGAAGCAGGCAATGGACACCAACCGGCTCATTTACGTGCTGCTCGGCGTGACGGCGTTCGCCCTGGTCGCCACCCTGCTGATCCTCCTCCTCAAGAAATAGCGGCGGCCATGGACCTCTCCATCATCATACCTGCCTACAACGAGGCGGCCGGGATCGCGAACGTGCTCGAGCGCCTGCGGCCCCAATTGGCCAAGCTCGAGCTGGCCTGGGAGGTCGTCGTGGTCGAGGACGGCTCCACCGACCAGACCGGCGGGATCCTCCGCGGGATCGACTGGATCCGCGTCATCGAGCACCCCGTCAACCTGGGGTACGGCGCCGCCCTCAAGACCGGCATCCGCAGCTCCGAGGCCCCCTGGGTGGCCATCCTCGACGCCGACGGGACCTACCCCGAACAGACGCTCCCCGAGCTGGTGCGGCTCGCCGCCGACGCCGACATGGTCGTGGCCGCGCGCACCGGGGCGTCGGTGCACATCCCGCTGATCCGGCGCCCGGCCAAGCGGTTCATCACGCGCTTCGCCGGCTACATCGCCGGCCGCCGCATCCCGGACCTGAACTCGGGCATGCGCGTCATGCGCCGCTCGGTGGTGGAGAAGTTCTTCCACCTGCTGCCCGACGGTTTCTCGTTCACCACCACCATCACGCTCGCCATGCTCGTGGACGGCTACCGCGTGAAGTACCACCCGATCGACTATCACAAGCGCGCGGGCAAATCGAAGATCCGCCCGATCCGCGACACCATGAACTTCCTGTCGCTGATCACGCGCACCGGGCTCTACTTCCGGCCCCTCAAGGTGTTCTTCCCGGTGTCCCTGGTCCTATTCATCCTGGGCCTGGCCGTGCTGTTCGGGTCCTGGCACGTGTTCGGGCGGATCATGGACTCCACGGCCACCATCCTCATCATGACCGCCGTGCAGGTCCTGGCGCTGGGCCTGCTCGCCGAGCTGGTGGTGCGCCGCTCGGGGCGCTGAACGCGCCCAAGGGGACGATCGATGGGACGCTGCCTGCTGCTGACCTGGATCCTCGCGGGGCTCGTGGCCCTGGCCTCGTGCCAGAAGGAGACCCGGGGGAAGGACGGACCCGGGGACACCCCGCCCGTGGTGCCTCCCCCGCCCATGGGCGTGACGCCGCCGCCCGAGCCGCCGGCCCCACCGCCGGTCGTGGCCAGGGCCGCCGAAGGTCTGGGAAAGTCCATCGACCATTACAACGCCTGCGTGGCCAAGGTGGCCGATCTGGTGCGCGCCACCGACACCGCGCCCCTGGTGCCGGCGAAGCTCGTCGCCGAGTGCGAGGAGGCGTTCACAGTGCTTCTGACCACCCGCTCGGTGGTCGTCTCCGAGCCCTACGCGGAGTACTTCGTGCACGCCGCCCGTGTGTCCGCCCGGCTCGCCGCCGGCGCCGATCCAGCGAAGTTTCCGGTGCAGGAGTTCATCGCGGACTACAACGCCTTCGCCTTGAAGAACAACGACCTGATGGGGGTGCCGGTGACGGATCCGCCGCCGCCGCCCGGGCGCCGGCAGGTGCCCAGGAGAACCTACCGCGACGAGCTGGCCCGGCTCGGGGAGGCCCTGGCCGCGGCGGTGCGGGACTGGGACTTCGCCCACCCGTTCGAGACGCTGGGTTCGGGGGCGCCCGCCGTCTGGTTGTCCGAGGGACGTGAGGAGCGGGTGCGCTTCTGGCTGCTGCGGCTCCGCCTGGAGCAGCGGCTCGAGGTCTTCGGACGCATCGACTGCGACAACGCCGGCACCGGCGTCGACGACAAATCCACCTGCGCCACCCTCGCCTCCGCCGGCGGGGATCTGTCGCGCTTCACGCGGGCCTGGCTCGACGCGTGGGACGCCCTGCTCGCGTCCCTGGTCCCTGCCGGATCGCAGCCCACCGCCGAGGCCCGGCGCGCCATCGCGGCCGCGGCGACCTCCCTCGCGGAGCGGGTGCGCGAGCTGCCCGACCGGATCGAGTGAATCCGAAAGACAATTTCTTCATGACGTCACGCTCACCCTTGCCGGCCAACCTCCGATTCTGGCTCCCCTGGTTCGTCCTCGTCACGACCGCCGCCGTCCTGTCGCTCTGGGGGCTCTCCCGGCAGGGGTTCTGGGAGACGCCGGCCGTGCCGGCCGCCGAGGAGCTCCCCAGCCAGGTGCCACGCCAGCGGCCGGTGGCAGAGCCCAGCGAGTTCACCCGCTTCCTCGCCCTCGAAGAGGCCTCGTCCGCCTCCTGGCCCCCCCTGGTCCAGTGGGCCTATCGCGGTGCCGCCCGCCTGGGTTCGCCGGTGGAACTGACCACCCGCCTGCCCTCGCTCCTGTCGATGGCCCTGCTTCTGTCGCTGGTGATCGGATTCCTGCGCCGCTTCGCCGGGCATCGGGAGGCCTGGTGGGGTGCGCTCGCCCTCCTCACCATGCCGCTGGTCCTGCTTGGCGCCCGCACCATTTTTCTCGAGGGCCCCCTGATCCTCCTCCACGGTGCGACCGTGTTGTGCCTGTATGTCGCCTTCTTCGGCGCCAGTATGCCAGGTTCTGTCCGGCTGTGGGCTGTCCTCGCCGCCGCCGCCGCGCTTCTGGGCGTGCTCGCGGGGGGCTGGGTCTGGGGCGCGGTCGCGGGCCCGGTCTCGTTCGCCCTGGGGGTGCTCTTCGCGCGCCAGCGCCTGCGGCCCTCCCGGCGGCAGGTCTGGATCGTCGCCGGTCTCGTGGCCGCCGGGGCGGCGATCGCCGGCGCCCTCATGTCCGGTCTGATCCCGGGCACGCCCGCCTGGCTCTTCCCCGAGGCGAACCCTGCCTCGGCGGTGCCCGGCCCGAAGGCCCCCCACGCGGTCTTCACCACCTTCATCGCCCGGGTCGCGTTCGGCACCTTCCCCTGGTCGGTGATCGTCCTCGTCGGGCTGTTCGCCGCGCCCGGCTCGGCGGAAGAAACCCCCGGTTCGGCGGAAGAAGCGCCCGCGCCGTCCCTCGACAGTTTTCTCGCGGGCTGGCTCCTGGCCACCCTGCTGCTGGGCGCCTACCACGAGATGCGCGTGGGGCCGGCGCCCTTCATCGGACTTCTCCCCCTGGCCGGTCTGGGCGCCCTGGCGATCACCCGGATCCGGGGCGCCTGGTTCACCCCCGCCGTCGCCTCGCTGCTGGGGCTGTTTTCCCTGCTGATCTTCCGCGACCTCGCCATGTACCCCCAGTTGCTGCCGGAGCTCGCCACCGGGCTCGAGATCCCCTCGGTCCGGCTGCGGTTGGGTCCCTGGATCCTGCCCCTGGGCCTGGCGCTGGTGGTCCCGCTGGTGGTCCTGGGACGTCGCCGCCTGGCTGGCTTCGGTGCCGGCTTCGGTGCCTTGTGGCGTGATCTGCGCGGCCAGAGCCTGTTGTTTTACATCTTGTCCTGGCCGTTGGATCTGCTGGCCCGCGCTCTGGGCTGGACCTGGTCCCGCAGGCCGGGGAGAGGGCGCATCAAGGCCCTGTGCGCGTCCCTCATCCACCGGATTCCGTCCCCGAGCGGCTGGCTGCCGGGAGTGGCTGCCGCGGTCTTCCTGTCCTTCGGCGGCTGGTTCTCGCTGCACGTGATCCCGGAGTTGACCCGGGAGCTCTCGTCCCGCGCGGTGTTCGCCGGGGTGGCCCGCCACGGGGCCGCCGGGGACGCGCTCGCAGTGTACGAGGGGTCCCCGCGCCCCGCCCCCGTCTATGCCGGGCGCCCGGCCGCCGTGCTGGGCACCGACGCCGACCTGGCGGCCTTCATGCGCGGCGCCTCCCCGGCGGGCGCCGACGGCGGGCGGCGCTTCCTGGTGTTTCCCGCCCGCCTCCTGGGCAAGGTCGACTACCTCTCCCGCGTCGGCGGCTGGCGTTACCACGTGCTGGGCACGGACTCCCTCACCTGGCGGCTGGCCGCCACCGAGCTGCCCCCGGGAGTGGCCGACGCCAACCCCCTTTCGCGGTTCGTCTCCACCGGGGCGCCGCCCTTCTCCAACGCCATCTCGTCTCAACTCGAGGACGCCCTGGAGCTCGTCGGCTACGACGTACCCCGGATGGCCGCCCGCGGTCAGACGATCACCGTGCGCCTGGTGTTCCGGGTCAAACGCCCCCTGCCCGCGGACCACAAGATCTTCATCCACCTCGATCCGCCCTACGGCACCCGCATCACCGCCGATCACGAGCCGGTGCAGGGTCTCCTACCCACGCGCTACTTCGCGCCGGGCACGTATGTCGTGGACGAGTACGCCTTCGGCATCCCGAAGGTGGGCTTCCCCGTGGGCCGCTACGGCGTCTTCGCCGGCCTCTTCTCAGGCAACAACCGCGTGAACGTCACCGGCGGCGCCCACGCCGGCCAGGACCGCATCCCCCTCGGGTCCATGGAGATCACCCGCGCCCGGGGCTGGTTCGGTTGCGGCGGCGCAGCACCGCGTTGAAGACCCGGCGCACGTGGGGCAGGCCCACGGCGGTGGCGGCGCCGGCGTAGACGAGCACGCCCGCGCCCAGGGCGGCGCCGAACACCAGAAGGTTCCACAGATCGTTGCCGCCCCGCGCCCAGTGACCGGGGAGACAGGCCGCCCACACCGCGGTGCCCATGAGCGCCGACGCCGCGAGCATGCGGGCGACGTTTGGCAGCATGCGGCCCAGCTCCAGGTCGCCCACCTTGCGACGAAAGCGCCAGACCAGCACCGTCGCGTTGATCCACGAGCTCAGCGAGATCGCGAACGCGAGGCCCACCACGCCGAAGCGCCAGGCGAAAAAGGGCCCCAGAAGCGCGTAGGAGATCAGGCTCCCCGCCGAGGCGAGCACCGGCGTGCGGCTGTCCGAGGTCGCGTAATACGCCGGCACCAGGTTTCGCACCAGGCCCGCCGAGGGCACGCCCAGGGTGAACGCCATGAGCGTGAGCGCGGTGATCCGCGTCATGTCGTGCCCGAACTCGCCGCGCTGGAAGAGCATGGCCACCAGCGGCTCGGCCATCACCGCGAGCCCCACCGCGCTCGGGAGCACCACGAAAAACGTGAGCTCCAGGGAGCTGCGCAGGGTGGTCTTGAGCTTCTCCAGGTCGCCGTCGGAGGCATGGGCCGAGAGCGTGGGCATGGACGCCGTGGCGATGGCCACTGCGAACACCCCCATGGGGAACTCGATCAGCCGTTGCGAGTAGTACAGCGACGACAGCGCGCCGGTCTCCAGGAAGCTGGCGAAGAGCCGCGACAGCAGCACGTTGAGCTGGTACACGGCGAGCCCGAAGAGCGCGGGGAGCATGAGCCTGGCCATCTTGATCACACCGGGGTGGCGGAACTGGGGGTTCCACCGGAAGCGCACGCCCCGGGCGCGCATGGGCGGCACCTGGACGGCGAACTGCACCACGCCGCCGAAGAGCACGCCCCAGGCGAGGATGTAGATGGGCTCCACCCCCAGCGCGGATCCCAGAAACGGCGCGCCCAGGCCGGCGGCCACGCTGATGACGTTCCAGAAGATCGGAGCCGCCGCGGGCATGACGAAGTGCCCCAGGGTGTTGAGCACGCCCATGGACAGCGCCATGAGCGACACGAACAGCAGGTAGGGGAACAGGATCCGCGTGAGGTTCACCGCATTGTCGAACCGCCCCGGATCGTCGGCGAACCCGCCCGCGAACAGGGTGACCAGCGCCGGCGCCGCGAGCACGCCCACGGTCACCACGCCCGCCACCACGCAGGCGGTCACGGTGAAGGTCGCGTGCACGAAGCGCTCCACCTCCTCGGCGTGCTTCTTCCGGTACTCGGTGTACACCGGGATGAACGAGATCGACAGCGCGCCCTCGGCGAGCAGGTAGCGGAACACATTGGGGATGGTGAAGGCCACCGTGAAGGCGTCGGTCATGCCCTTGGGAAAGATCGACGCCATGACCACGTCGCGTAAAAGACCGGTCACCCGCGACAGCAGCGTGAAGAACCCCACGACGCCGGCGGCGCGGGAGATGGAGACGGGCTTTTCCTCGGACATGGGCCTCCGGTGCGCGGCGATCGGTGACATCGCAGCGGTGCTGACGGATTATGCGCGGGCGCGTGGAAAAAGCCAAAAATTCCCCGCTCTCGGCTGGACGACGGTGTTTCCCGCGACCCCAGTGCAGGCGGGCTTGACCCGACCCGCGGCCTGCCCTACAGTGGAAAACATGTCGCGGACGATCCGGGAAATCCACCCCACGCAGGCGCCCCTGGAGCTCCTGCTGATAGCCGATCCTTCGGAAGAGAAGATTCGGTCCTACCTTTCCGGGTCGAGGTGCTTCGTGGCGTCGACTGACGGCGTGACAGTGGGCGCTTGCGTCGTGCAGGCCCTCGACGCCGGAGCCCATGAGCTCATGGCCATCGCCGTCCACCCGGCCCACCAGCGGGCAGGACACGGCACCGCGCTTTTGAAGTTTGTCATTGAATTCTTTCGTGATTCTGGCGCCCGCCAGCTGGAGGTGGGCACCGGCACGTTCGGCTACCAGCTCGCCTTCTACCAACGCCAGGGCTTCCGGGTGGACCGCATCGACCATGATTTCTTCGTGCAGAATTATCCCGAGCCGATCTTTGAGGATGGAATCCAACTGTTTGACATGCTGCGCCTGACGCTGAGCTACGAGGACCCATGATTCACGAACGGATTTCCATCATCGCACACAGCATAAAAGGAAACTGGGCCCCGGAGGGCGACGACCGGTGGTTCGTGGACCGGGCCCTTGGATTCCTGTACGTCGCCAACGGCTCGGGTCCCGCCTATGGCGGGTACCACGCGCCGTTCGGGCTCGACCCGGGCCTCGACGCGCTGCGCCAGGCGTTCTCACACCCGTCCGTCACGGACGGCCCGGCCCTGGAGGATCGGCTGCGCGGGGCCGTGGGCGCGGCCCACGTGGTGATGCGTCGGTTGGAGACGGCCTATCAGGAGGTCCTGGCGACCGAGCTCGCACGCTCTCCCGGGGATCCCCTCGGGGCGGCCGGACGCGCGGCGGACCTCGTCCGTCCCCCGCGCTTTCGGGGGGTCGATTCCTTCTGTCATTTCGCTGGTTCTGTCACCGCGTGCAGCCTTGAGGATGGCGTCCATGGGAAGGACGGCGTCCTCGCTGTCGCCCAGGTGGGGGACGGGCGCGCCTACCTCCTTCATGAGGGCTCGCTGCAGGTGCTCGTCGCGGATCACACCCTCCGGACCCGGCTAGCCCGGGACGCGGGTGCGTCCCTGGATGATCTCTCCTTCCCGGACCAGCACCGCCACGTGGTGACCCGGCTCCTGGGCCTGTCCGACGCGCTGGAGCCGGACCTCGTCCAGGCGTCGCTGGTGCCGGGGGACAAGCTCCTGCTGTGCTCCGCGGGTGTGTGGAACCACGCGGAAGGAGACGGGCTCGTGCGCCGGCTCCTCGAAGCGTCTACCGGCGCGTTCGGCCGGCTCCTGGAGAAATGCCCACCGCCCGGCGGCCGGGACGCGACCGCGGTCCGGGTCTCGGTCTGACGAACCCAGGAAACGAGAGCGGAGCCCGGAAACATGGTGTTTCCAGGCTGTTCTTCCCCGGAGGACTGTGGCATGATGCCGCCATCGGATGACACGGTGGCGGCTGGCCCGGGACGTCGACGCCCTGATCGAAGGTCGGGAAGGAGGAGAACCATGAAAACGGTGATAGTCGGACTCTGTCTTTTCCTGGCTCTGGGCCTCGTCGCGTGCGGAGGAAAGAAGCGAGAGGCGGCGCCCGGACCATCGGGCTCCGAAGGATCGATGGCGCCTGCCGGCGAGCCGGCCGAGGGTGACGGCATGGGATCGGCCCCGGCGATGGGCGCGGCGCCGGGTGGCCGGCCGGATTCGACCGCCATCGCGCCTCCCGCGACCGAACCGAAGGCGTCTTCGGCGCAGCCATCGGACCAACTGGAGGCGTTCCTCAAGGACCTGCGGGCGGCGAGCACCACCGAGGCCGGCGTGAACGCGCTGCTGGAGCGGCTCACGCTGCCGGACGACGCGGGCGATCCCCCCGCGGCGGCCCTCGCCCGGATCGTCGAGCTGCGCACGCCGGCCGGGCTCTTGGGCGCCCTGATCCTGCTGTGCGGCGACGGCAAGACGGTCTGCGAGTTCGACTGCGATCTCGCGTTCAGCCTGAAGCAGGCCCCGGGGAAGGCGGGGGAGCTGGTCACCGCCAGGGTCCCGCCGGAGCTCTTCTCCGGAAAAAATCACGAGGTCGAGGTGGCGCCGTCGTTCGCCGACACCGGCGCGCTCGTTGTGCGCTACGAGCTCCCCGCGCGGCAGCCCTGCGTCCGCGACGAGCCGTCCGAGTACGCCGACGAGCTCAAGCGGGCGCTGTTGCTCAAGGTGGGTGACCGGCGCATCGTCCCCTGGCAGACCTACACCGAATGGGTGCAGAACCCCGAGCCCGGACACAACCAGACCGTCGACACCACCCTCTCGTGGCACGACGGCGTGGCCGAGGGGGTGCACTATCTCGGCGTGACCCGGGACGATACCGAGGCGTTCTCGGGCACCGCGCCGGACGTCGACAATCCGCGCACCGAGACGTGCCGGCGCTCTTTGACCGTGATCGTCATGGAGAAGGGCAAGACCTGGCGCTCGGTGACGGGCAAGGCCGTCGAAGCCCTGCGGAACAAGGAGCCGGGCCTGGTCAAGTTGCCCGAGGGTCCGAAGCAGAACCGCGGCTGCCCGTGACCGGAGCCCGGGAAGGCGATCACGAGAATTCCCTTGAGTTCGGCGGCCATGAATCTATGATTGCACCGTCGTCACGGACGACCCGGTCTTTCATCGGAGGAACTGACGTGCAGCATCCAAATCGAGGTTGCAGGGCGCCTGGGTGGGGACGGACCCTCCTGTTTCTGGTCGGGTTCGCCTGCCTGCTCGCCGGAGGGCTGTCGCCCGTGTTCGCGGGGCCGCCGTTCGGTGCCACCTGGTCCGGGGACGGGGCTAAAGGGGAACCCGAGAAGGCGCTGGCCGCCCTGCGGGCAGCGGGCAAGGCCGCCAACGACTCGAAGCAATTCGCCGAGGTGATCCGTCGCGGGACCGAGCTGCAGAAGACCCTGGAGCACGGGGGCTCGGAGGCGGCGAGGGCCGACGTCCTCTCCATCGTGGGGGAGGCCTGGTACAAGCTCGGAGATCACGAAAGAGCGCTCGAACATCTGATGCGCGGGTTGGAGCTCGCCGAGCTCGCCCGGGACCGGGAGATCGAACTGCTGACCTTGTCCTATATCGGCATCGTCCAGCGCGACCAGAGGAACTACGACCAGTCCATCGAGTTGTTCACCAGGGCAGCCGAGCTCGCCCGGAAAGTCGGGAAGGCCAAATATCTTACGGCAGCGATCAACGAAAAAAGCAACGTATATTATTTTCTGGAACAATACGAAAAGGCGCTCGAAATCAAACTCGAGGCTCTCGTGATAGCCCGGGAAGCCCGGCTGCGGGAACCGGAGGCCTATTGTCTGAACGATCTCGGGGACATCCTGTCGAAGCTGGGCCGCCATGCTGAGGCGCTGGAGCGGCTCGCGCAGGCCGAGCAGATCCTGCGTGGGTTGGGGAGGCAACGGGAGCTGGCGTTCGTCCTGAACAGCCAGGCCTCCGTGCTGAACAGCCTGGGACGTCCAGAAGAGGCCGCCGTGCTCGCGCGAAGCGTGGTCGAGCAGGCGCGCGCCGGGGGGATCCGCGATCTCCTGGCGGACAGCCTGGAGGTCCTCTCCGCCGCCGAGGCCGCCAAGGGGAGACACGCCGAGGCCCACGCCGCGCTGCAGGAGGCCCACACCCTGCGAGGCCGGTTGTTCGAAGAGCGCGGCGCGCGGCGCATCGCCGAGCTGCAGGTCCGCTTCGATCTCGAGCGCAAGGAGCGACGAATCCGGGAGCTCGAGAACACCAACGCGATCACCTCCCTGCGCCTCTCCCGCGAGCGCCTGCTCCGGTATGCCGCCGTGGCCTGTCTGCTGATGCTCGGGGTGTTGGCGTTCCTCGTGTACAACCGATATCGGCTGAGCCAGCGGGCCCGCCGGGCGCTGCAGGCCGCCCACGACGAGATCCACGCCAAGAACCGGGAGCTCCACGACGCCAACGTCCGTCTCGAGCGGGCCGCGCTGCACGACCCGCTGACCGGCCTGCTGAACCGCCGTGGCCTGATGGAGCGGATCGAGCTGGAGCGGGTGCGCTCGCTGCGCAGCCACAAGCCGTTCTCCATCGTGCTCGGGGACATCGACTTCTTCAAATCCATCAATGACCACCATGGGCATCAGGCGGGGGACGTGGTGCTCGAGGGGGTCGGCCGGCTCCTGGACGGCACGGTGCGCAAGCAGGACGCGCCCTCCCGATGGGGAGGGGAGGAGTTCATGATCCTTTTGCCGGAGACCGACGCGGCCGGGGCCATGATCGTCGCGGAGAAGATCCGCCATCGCATCTCGGAACACGAGTTCGAGGCCAAGGGAGGGCGGATCCCGGTGACCTTGACCTTCGGGGTCGCCGGGTGGGATCCATCGCTCTCAGTCGACGCGTGCACGAAGCTGGCCGACGAGGCCCTCTACGCCGGGAAGCACGCGGGCCGCAACCGGGTGGTCCTGGCCGGGAGCGACCCTGGCCCCCCACCTGCCGGGGAGACCTCCCATGGGTAAGTCACGAGTTCCTCCCACGACCCCCGAGGTGCGATCGGACAGCTTCTTCGCGGTGCTCGCGGGCGTGGAGGTGGCGCCCGGACCTGCGGTGCCCGTCGCGGCGCCGAAGCCGGAAACCGGCGCCGGAGCCATCGTTCCCGGCGCCGGAGCCGGCGCTCTCGTTCCCGGCGCGCCCCGCGCCATCGGCCGCCTCGTGCTGCGTCGCGAGACCAGGCACCGCGGGGGCAAGACCGTGATCGTCGTGGCCGGGCTCGGGGCGATCGCCGGTTTCACGCGGGACGACGCCGAGGCGCTCGCGTCGCGGCTCAAGCGCCGGCTCGGCTGCGGCGGCACGGTCGAGGCCAATGACGGCGACACCGGCGCACCCCGCGACGGAGACTTCGAGCTGGTGTTGCAGGGGGATCGCCTGGCGGCGGTCGCCACGGCGCTGCGGGAGCTGGGGTATCGGGTGGCCGGCTGCTGACGCCGGCAGACGTCTCCAGACGTCAGCTTGTCTTTTTTCCCGTGCCGGTGCATGGTGAAAGGTCGGGGCCCGGCCCCCGGGAGTCCTCCATGCGGCACGAAAAATCCATTCCCTTCTCGTTGATTCTTCTGAGCGCCCTATTCGCTGCGGCCTGTGACGACGGCGTCACGAAGGGGCCTTCGTGCGGTCCGGAGACCTGTGACGGGTGCTGTGACGGCGACGGCGGCTGCCGGCCGGGCACCGAGCGCGCCTTCTGCGGCACCGCCGGCGCGGCCTGTCGCATCTGTGTCGGCGGGACCTGCGAACAGAGCGCCTGCGTCTACGACGAGCCCTGCGGGCCGGACAACTGCGCCGGGTGCTGCGATCTGGACAACGTCTGCCGGACGGGCACCGAGCAGGCGGCCTGCGGCCTAGCCGGGGAGGCGTGCGAGGACTGCGAGGGCTTCGAGTGTCAGGACCACGAATGCGCGCTCACCGAGCCCTGCGCCCCCGGAATCTGTCCGGGGTGCTGTGACTCCGAGGGTGTCTGCCGGACGGGCACCGAGCAGGCGTTCTGCGGAGACGACGGGATCGCCTGCCAGGCCTGCGACGGCGGCACCTGCGAGGACCAGGAATGTGTGTTCGAGGAGCCCTGCGGCCCGGGGAACTGCGCCGGGTGCTGCGACGGCGCCGGCGCATGCCGCGGGGGCGCGGCCACCGACGCGTGCGGAAGCGGCGGCAACACGTGCCACGCCTGCGGGGACCAGCTCTGCGAGGACGGCGGGTGCGTGGCTCCGCCGCCGGCGCTGCGCATCGGCCTGTGGATGTCGCCCTGGCGGCTGGCGGATCGCACGCCGGCCCAGTGGGTGGCCGCGATCAAGGGCCTGAGCTACGCGAGCTCGGTGCCCGCCCGGGCGGTCGTGGTGATCGCCATCTGCGGAGCCGCCACCGAGACGACCACCCGCTGCTTCTTCCCGAAGCCCTCGAGCGTGCCCACCTACGCCAACGTCACCTACAGCACCGACCGGGTGACGCCCATCCTGAACGCCATCGAGGCCGACGGGAACATCGACGTGATCCTCGACGTGGAGCCGATGAACGCCCGGGTGTCGGACGTGATGCGCGTGGCCATGACCGCGTTCGGCGGCTACGCCTGCGTCAAGGGCTTCTCGCCGGACTGGGAGTGGGTCACCGGCGAGCCGGACAAGATCGGCAGCCTCCCGGGCTGGAACACCGAGCTGCAGAACTACAAGGCCGGCATGGAGCTCCATCTGATCAGTTGGATGACCAACGCCTTCGGCACCTGGCGCACCGACTCCCTCTCGTACGGCTACGACGGGCAGTCCTTCACCGGCCTGAGCCAGCAGTTGTACTACTTCGACAGTTGGACCAGCCACTTCTCCCCGAACCGCGCGGGCTGGTACTGGGGCTACGCCTCGGACACCTCGTGGACGCGGCCCCTGGTGCAGAGCGCGGCCGATCTGCGCGACCTGCAGGACCAGTACAGCGCGCTGGATCCCGAGGGGCTGATCCTGATGGCCACCGAGACCCTCTTCTTCGAGGTCGACGGGCTCTTCCCCACCTCCCCGATGTGGTGATTCTCCACCGACGCCCTCAGGGCGCGCCCAGGACCTGGCGCACCTTGGCGGCCAGCTCCCGCCAGGTGAACGGCTTCTGCAGGAAATGGACGCCCTCGTCGAGGACGCCGCGGTGCTCGATGATCTCCGCGGTGTACCCGGACATGAATAGGCAGCGGAGCCCCGGCCACCTTTCCGCCAGCAGCGAGGAGAGCTCCCGCCCGTTCATCTCCGGCATGATCACGTCGGTGAGGAGCAGGTCCACCGGCGCGGTGCGTCCGGCCGCGATCCGGAGGGCGGCGGCGGGGCCGTCGGCCTGCAGCACGCGGTATCCCTGGCGTTCGAGGACCCGCCGGGCCACGTTCAGGATCTCGGGCTCGTCCTCGACGAGCAGGATGGTCTCGGTGCCGGTCAGGTCCTCCCGGGTGGGGGCCTGGGCGGTCCCGACGTCGACGGCGTCTTCCGGGCAGCGGGGCAGGTGGATGCGGAACGTGGTCCCCTGGCCGGGTCGGCTCTCGAAGTCGATGAAGCCGCGGTTCTGCGAGACGATCCCGTGCACGGTTGCCAGGCCCAGGCCGGTCCCCTTGCCCAACTCCTTGGTCGTGTAGAACGGCTCGAACAGGTGCTCGCGGCTCTGCGGGCTCATGCCGCAGCCGGTGTCGGACACCGTCAGCCGGACGTACCGGCCGGGGGTGAAGTCCGGCTGATCGGGGCGGTCCTCCCGCGTGAGCGTCACCTCCGAGGTGGTGATCGTCACGCGGCCGGTGTCGGTGATGGCGTCCCGGGCGTTGAGGCAGAGGTTCGCCAGGATCTGATCCACCTGGGAGGGATCGATGAAGATCGCGCCAAGTCCGTGGCCCGGCTCCCAGACGAGGGTGAGGTCCTCCCCGATGAGCCGCCCGAGCATCTTGAGCATACCCTCCACGGTCGCGTTCAGATCCAGCGGGCGAGGTTCCACCGTCTGCTTGCGCGCGAAGGTGAGCAGCTGGCGGGTCAGGTCCGCCGAGCGCCGCGCCGCCTTCCGGATCTCCTCGAGGGTCTCGCCCAGCGGGCTGTCGGCCGGGACCTCCTCGAGGGCGAACTCGGCGTTGACCAGGATGATGTTGAGCATGTTGTTGAAGTCGTGGGCCACGCCGCCGGCCAGGCGGCCGATGGACTCCATCTTCATGGCCTGGTGCAGCTGGTCGAGCAGCTTGCGCTGCTCCTCCTCCCTGCGCTTTCGCTCGGTGGTGACCTTCGTGTACAGGATGATCCCGCCGATCCCCTCGGGACCCAGGTACCAGGGCCGGCACACCCAGGAGATGTAGTCCACCGTTCCGTCCTCGCGGAAATACGGGTCGTCTTCGGCCGAGAAGATCTCGCCCTGCATGACCCTGCGGTGGATGTCCCGCCACTTCTCGGGGATGTCGGGCACGATGTCGTAGTGGCACCGGCCGATGACGTCCCCCGGGGGTATCCGGTTCTCCTGCAGGTAGAGCTGGCTGACGTACAGGTAGCGCATCTCCCGGTCGAAGACCGCGACCGCGCTCTGGTTGTGCTCGATGATGTACCGCATCAACTCGTGGGAGCGGGTCCGCTCCTCCTCGATCCGCCGGAGCTCGGGGTCGTGTTCACGCCCGGGGCCCGCCTCGGAGGCCGGGCGAGATGGAGTGTCGTCGAAGTCGTCGGTCATGGGGGCTTCTCGCAAAAAGTCAAACGGAAATGAAACTAACACAGGACGGGCGTCATTATCGATAAAAAAGGCAAGGGAAAACCGATATGTGCACTATGACTTTGTTATCTGGGAAGAAATATGAAAATAACTGCATACTCAAGGCTCAATTCATCGTCACAAAATATTTGACAATTGACTTTCCTGGGGACATCATCAACAATTCACGCGACAATTCGGCGCGCGCTTTCGAGATCTCCCCGCCCGCGGGCCCCAAGGAGGTTCCCATGAAGACACTCGTACGAATCCCCTTTCTGGCGTTCTTTCTGACCGTCTGGCTGTTCGCCGCCTGCGAGGGATCCTGGACGTGGTGGTCTTCCGGAAGACGGACGGCGCCGACCCCTGGGACGCGGCCAACCAGGACTGCATCGTCCCCGAGGTGTGCCTCACCCGCGGCGACACCGGTTCGCTGTTCAACGCCGTGACCGAGAGCCAGGCGGCGGGCGCCTCACCGGCCGGCACTCGGTGGGCGCCGGAGGACTGCGGCCAGTTCCATGGCAACGGACGCT